>Ga0137307_100122_pt1 | contig 118120 bp, 100 predicted proteins | sample NAcewD2O_March_2_FD_97180 | JGI IMG/M metagenome (GOLD analysis project Ga0137307, IMG submission 97180) | Mouse cecal microbial communities from Vienna, Austria - N-Acetylglucosamine amended D2O_March | ecosystem: Host-associated > Mammals > Digestive system > Large intestine > Cecum | place...
CCTTTGCCAGCCTGCTTCTTTCCTGTTCTGCTTTTGCAATCTTTTCATTCAACTGCTGCTGCATGGCCGTCACATGGAACACATCCCCTTTCACTTTTATATTTACACCCCCAAAATACCTCTCCGCCACATCACGCACATTCTCCAGCCCAATCCCATGTTCCGTGATAATTCCCGGCAACATACTCTGCTTCGTTGTAATAGGAACCAAATTTCTTCCCATCTGCGCAGGTACATCCCCGTCAAAGCTTTTTCCACATCCGGCGATAAAAACTGTTTCTTCCGTTTCAGGGCAAGGCGTACACAGTCTTTTCCCGGCTCCTGCCAACCCTTTGATGTTCGCCATGTGGTTTTTCATCTCGTGCCGCACTTTAACACTGCCGCAATGCCATCCCTTTTTCCTTTTTTCTCTCTGAAAACCGCCCTGCCAGCCCCATGCCGTCCAGACCTGCGCCGAAGCCGCCCAGCTCTATATCCAGAAATACAAGGTCATATTCCTTACCGTCCGAGAGGTACGCATCGGCAGAGGCATATTCCGTGATGCTGCATTCCCTGCCCTGTTCTTTTATGAGCGAAACAAGGTAAGACCTTATATTTTTTCATCATCACACACCGCAATTTTTATCGTTTCTGCCACCTTCAGCCTTCAACTAACTTATCGGAAAAATAAGGGTGATTACTAACACCTACTTCGTGAATGGTTAATCTGGCTACGTAAATCGCAGATTTTTTTGTTTATGAGGTGCCCTTATTATTCCCTGCAAGGCAGCACAAACAAGAATCACCGTGTAAGCATATTACCTCTTATTTCCCCACTTTCCAAATAATTCCCGTTATCAGGCCATCCGGCCTGCCTGAGAAAAAAGCAGACCGCCATATATGGCGGATGAAGTCCATAGTGCGGCGGTTTGTGTATACTATCCTCTTATTCAGTTCAACATAATGCAGGCATGAACTTGGCAAACAGATATACCCCCTCTAAACCCGCATCGACTTCATGCGGCACGCCACTTCCCTTTTCTCCAAGCAAACTGCCACCGTTCCTTGCATGACTACCGATATGATATAATTCCCTACATGGTTATGGGAGACAAAGTGCTTATCAATATTCTCCGGCACCACGAACTCAATTGGGTATTTATCACACTGATAATATCGCATACTTCTTTCACCTCTATCCCATGCGCCAGTGCTGTGTGGGTTTCGGTGTTCCACAAACGGTCTACTCCGATAACCACACGATTTTTCGTTCTCCTAAAACAGGAAAGCTCACTGTGGATGAATTGATTGCCGGCAAAACAGTCTACCTTACCCAGTTTGGACGGATCATTCATGAACTGGGAACAGACCTCATCTTTGCAAAAACACCACAGGCAAAAGTGCGCATTGAGCGCTTATGGATTGATGCCATTCTCTGTGTAAAGCATAAAAGGAAAACAGATAATGCAGGAACCTTTTCCTTCAAAAACCGGTGTTTCCAGACATTAAATGAAGGATTTCCAATCATAAATGCAGGAAGGGGGATTACGGTACTCCTCCACCCGCGGTATGGAATCCGCGTCGCTTATGGAGGGCATATATTTGAGGCCATACGGTATTTAAAACCCCAGAATAAAAATGCCAGCACAAAAATAGAGAAAAAGATAATCAAAGCTGTCGAACCTCATTTACAGCTGCGTCATAGCAGCGGAGAATGGAAAGCCATCTGGTGGATGGAGGATTACAATCTTTCCCTGAAATTTTTATATGAGATATTTTTCGAGAAACAGCAGTCTGCTTCATAAAAAGGTAAAGGCCCTTTTACAGAAGTGACATTTTTTCAAATGAATCCAGATATAAAAAAATGACATTTTCAAAAGTTATTGACATATTCACGCCAGACTTTCGTTTAAGGCATTGTCTAGGATTAACCGTAACAGATTTCCAATATTTATTGACAGGAAAGTGTGAAAATGTTAAGATATCATACGTGGATATTTTATAAAGAATAGCTTATCCATAATAAGCGGAATTGATGGAATTGGCAGACATGCAAGATTTAGGTTCTTGTGGGCGACCGTGAGGGTTCGAGTCCCTCATTCCGCATTAGATAATAATAATCCGAAGCCGGTTCCAATCGGGAACGGCTTCGGATTTTTAGTATATCTTTTTTCACACGTTTTCCCTTCTCTGTTTCTTTTGTACCAAAGCCATGTGGTAAGCGGAACTATCCGGCCTGCATTCCAATGGAAGATATAGCTTCCAAGATTGCCGGGCAAAGCAGGCATTTTTCCAATGGGCGAAGAAACTGCAAAGCAATATCCGGCAATGGGCAAAAACATAACAAAACAGACAAAAAAATAAGGAGAGCTGCCATGAGTAAACTAATTCTATATATAGCGATGTCTTTAGATGGATATATTGCTGAAGAAGATGGAGATATCAGTTTTTTAGATGAAACGCCAGGCCCTTCACCCGACCTTGGTTATGAAAAATTCTACAATTCCTTGCAGGCGATTGTACTTGGAGGCAAAACTTATCGCCAGGTAAAAAATGACCTTTCACCCGATAAATGGCCCTACGAAGGAATGCCCTGCTATGTATGCACACGTCAGCAACACCCATACGACCCGAATGTCCAATTTACTTCTTTACCCCCAGGGAAACAAGTATTGGATTTCATTTCCAAAAAACATCCGGGAAATATTTGGCTTATGGGTGGAGGTGAAATAATCCGTTATTTTATGCACGGGAATCTAATTGATAAATACTACATTTACGTTATGCCAACTATCCTTGGGAATGGAATCCCACTTTTCCCTGCAGGATTCCCGAAAACTAATCTTAAATTAGAAAGCTGTAAGAATATCGAGGAGATTGTTGAGCTAATTTACCGGCGGAATACGGATAACGGCTGACAAAAACTGCAGCGGCAACTGCCTGCCACAAAATCGCGGGCAGGTTTTTTTGGCAAAGGGCAAGATAACCCTTGCTTTCAGCTATGAGAACAATCTAAGCTTATCACACTTTGCTCCGGCAAAGGTTGAAGAGCCGGATTTATCCGTATTCCGTATTCCGCACCCGTTGCATGGGAGCAAGACCCAAATGTCAAAAGTCCGTTTACTCCCCGGTTTTTAACTTTACACTATCTTTATCAAAAAACTCTGCTACCGCCGTATTTGGCCAATCATTCCAATCTTCTATTATATCATAATTAAACAAAGGTCCTGCCGAAGGCAATGCTTCCAGCTCTACCTCCTTTAATTCCTCGTTCAAAAGTATTTCATACTTTTGCTCCATCGCATCCCCAAACGCTTCCGCCTGCCCACTTGCCAAATAATCCACCGTCCGTACTACTGCTGTCGTGGCGTACCATCCCGGATGAGCCAGAATTAATATGAATGCGCCTAAAAGAACGTATATCTTGTATACTTCCCATTTTTCCATAAATTTCTTAACCCCATCCTGCCATTTTCTGCTTCCCTTTTTTGTCAAATAGCCTACATATATCATAAATAATGCAGCAAAAACGCTGGCCTGGCAGCTATTCCTCTTTTCGTCGTATATCATAAAATCCGCTTCCTATAAAACTCCCTGCGGTAAAAATTACGGTTTTATATTATACCATACCCTATCCCTTTCCGCCAGATAATTCCTATTGGGATTTCATGCAAACAAACCCCGGTCCTAAAACCGGGGTCTGCTCTGTTTATCATAGCCTGCTTAATCAGCCTCTCTTTTTTATTTCTTTAAAATATTCTTCTTATAAAAATCATAAGCCTTATCCCATTCATCCCCGTCTTGCGGTTCATAAACTGCAGGCTCTTCGGAATCGGCAATTACTTTCCGTGCTTCCTTCAAGTCCTTAATCACACCTTTGGACATAAGCTGTATTGCGATGTTTCCACATACCGTAGCTTCCACCGGCCCTGCAATCACAGGAATGCCGCTGGCATATGCGGTAAATTTGCAAAGAAGTTTGCTCTGGATTCCGCCGCCTACCATATGAATGGCATGATAATCCTTTCCGGTGCATGCCTTAATTTCTTCTAAAGCATAACGGTATTTTAGCGCCAGGCTTTCATTAATGCAGCGTACAATTTCGCCTTCCGTCTGAGGTATCTTCTGTCCGGTCCGTTCACAATATTCCCTAATCCGTCTGGGCACATTGCCGGAAGGGCTGAACTCCGGCGCGTCCGGATCAATGAAACTTTGGAACGGCTCCGCCGCCTCTGCCAGCTTCTCCAATTCGGAAAAGCTATACTCTTTTCCTTCCCGAATCCATTGTCTTCTGCTCTCCTGAATCAGCCATAAGCCGATAATATTCTTCAAAAAAGAAGTTTTCCCGTCAGTTCCCGTTTCGTTGGTAATATTCAGCTCTTCCGACTGTTTCGTCAAAACAGGCTTTTCCAATTCCGTTCCGAACAAAGACCATGTACCGCAGCTTACAAAGATAAAGTCATCTTCTTTTGCAGGAACCGCCGTTAATGCACACTGGGTATCATGCCCTGCTACCGCAATAACATCCATATCCCCTATGCCAAGCTCTTCCTGTATCTCTTTCCGGATTGGCCCTAAAAGCGTTCCGGTAGGCACTACCTCTGTCAAAATGCTCTCCGGAATACCGAACTTCTCCGCTACTTCCATCACCCAGCCAGGTTCCAGAGGATTGCTCATCTGCGTCGTAGACACAATAGACCTTTCGCTCTTCTTTACCCCCGACAAGAAATAATTGAACAAATCCGGCATCAACAACAGGCAGTCCGCCCGGTCAAGAAGCTCCGGGCGCTGTTCCTTTAATGCTAAAAGCTGGAATGCCGTATTGATTTCCATAAACTGATTGCCTGTTATTTCGTAGAAATGTTCCCTTGGAATCAGAGCAAAGCCTTTTTCCAAAGCCCCTTCCGTCCTGCCGTCACGATAATGCACTGGGTTCTCCAACAAATAACCTTTTTTGTCCAAAAGGCCGAAATCTACACCCCAAGTATCCACTCCGATGCTGTCCACACTGCCACATGCTTTTGCCTTAATCAACCCTTGCTTAATCTCATGGAAAAGGCGAAGCACATCCCAGTACATCGTTCCGTTTAAAATAACCGGGTCATTGGAAAAACGATGGATTTCCTCTACCGTAATTTTATTTCCGTCATAGGTTCCAAGCATAACCCTGCCGCTGGAAGCGCCAAAGTCCACCGCAAGGACTTTTGTTTCTTTTTTGGCTACATCCATTCTATTTCCTCCGTCTCTTATTTATAAAGCGGTCCATATGTCTGGCAAGCCCTGAAATCCTGACCTTCCTTATCCATGCCAAAAGCATTCCAAGCTGCCGGCCTGAAGATTTTTTCTTCCGGAACGTTGTGCATAGCAACAGGGATTCTTAACATAGAACACATCGTAATCAAATCCGCCCCGATATGCCCATAGCTGATTGCCCCGTGGTTAGCTCCCCAATTATTCATTACATCATATGCGGTCTTGAATGCGCCTTCCCCTGTTGTCCTGGGTGCAAACCATGTACAAGGCCATGTATAATCTGTCCTCTTCCAAAGGACATCCGTTACTTCTTCCGGAAGTTTTACCGTCCAGCCTTCTGCAATCTGAAGCATGGGACCAAGGCCTTTTACGAGATTTAAACGAATCATGGTTACCGGCATCTCTGCTTCTGTCACAAAACGGGAGGAATATCCGCCGCCCCTGAAATAGCCGAAGTCTGCCGCATTCCATGTAGTAGCCTTCAAAATCGCCTCTTGGTCTTCTTCTGTCACTTCATACCAAGGTTTCATCACTCCGTTTCCGTCCGCATCTTTTGCCTGTCCGTTAGCATCCAGACATGCTGCACCGGAATTGATTAAATGGATAAATCCGCCGGCATCTTTTGCAACGCCTTCAATATCATACCCTGTCGCTTTCTTTACCGCTTCCGGGCTCCAATAGGTACGTACATCCGCAAAAATCTGAGCGCGGTTTGTAAGAAGTTTCATAAACATCATGCCAAGGCCGTTTAAAACATCATTTTCCGTTGCCAGTACATAAGGCTCCCTTGCGCCGTTCCAGTCGAAAGAAGTATTCAGCAATGCTTCCGGGAAATCGCAGTTCGGGTAGAAATCCGTCCACTGCCTCTGCCCCTGGAATCCTGCTGCAATGGCATTGTGCCCAACCATTTCCTCTTCCCTGCCTTCCGGCAAATTCGGGTTGCCATTCATTAAATCTTTGATGATAATCATCATCTTTACGACAAATTCCCAATCTTTTTCTTTCTCTTCCGCAGATTTCTGCACTGCCGGCGGGTTCTTGTCAAATCCTTCTTTACATTTTTCTTTTGTCCAAGCAAGCGCTTTTTCAAATTCTGCCTTATCGTAGATTTCTTCTGTCATGCGGCGGATAATTTCCACTTCATCCACAGACTCTACACGCATACCCAGATATTCTTCAATGAATGCAGGGTCAATAATGGAGCCGCCGATACCCATACAAATAGAACCAATCTGTAGATAAGATTTACCTCTCATCGTAGCCGCTGCCACTGCCGCACGTCCGAAACGCAGCAATTTTTCTTCTACATCTGCCGGAATGTCCGTTGCGTCCGCATCCTGCACATCATGCCCATAAATGCCGAATGCCGGAAGCCCTTTCTGTGCATGGGTAGCCAGAACGCTTGCAAGATAAACCGCACCCGGCCTCTCCGTTCCGTTGAATCCCCATACGCCTTTAATAGTCATAGGATCCATATCCATCGTTTCCGCACCATAGCACCAGCAAGGCGTTACAGTCAATGTAATGGAAACCCCTTCTTTTTTAAACTTCTCTGCACATGCTGCCGTTTCGCCCACGCGCCCGATTGTCGTATCCGCAATAACTACTTTTACAGGCTCACCATTGGAATATTTCAGGTTTTCGGTAAACAGTTTTGCTGCCGCTTTCGCCATATTCATTGTCTGGTCTTCCAGCGATTCCCTTACCTTCAAATATCCTCTTCTTCCGTCAATGGTAGGCCTAATACCAATTACCGGATAATCCCCAATCATTCTGTTTTCTGCCATTTAGCAATACCTCCTTCTTCATTCACTCGTTTCGTTTTCCTGATATAGCTTATCCTGTGCGATAACCGCCCCAATCCTAGAGCTGGATATTGTCTGATTCCGCCCCCGGCGCTGTTATTATCCCCTCCGCTGTTTCGAGGAATACCATCGGGATTATATGTAAAAATACATCCATTACACCCGGACAGACCTTTCTGCCAAGAAATGTATAACAACATCCGATTATCACACCATAATTACTCTTAATATAATAATATCACTCGTATTGTGAATCGCATTGTGATATAATAGCATAAAATATAACAATATTCACTTTTTGCGCGATAAGGAGAACCTCTATGCTTTATTTAGATTATAATGAAAAACAAATGCATGGAACCAAGGACTTTCCGCTTGCTTTTTACCATGTAGACAACAGCCATCCCCGTTACGAAATGCCTTTCCATTGGCATAAAGAATATGAAATCGTCAGAGTATTAAAAGGCCAGTTCCGCCTTATGTTGGCTGACACGGAAATCATCGCCAAGCCGGAAGAAAGTTTTTTCATCCCTAGCGGCGCCCTTCATGGCGGCATGCCCGAAAACTGTATTTATGAATGTCTTGTTTTCGATTTGGATCTGCTCTTTCTCCATGCAGACGTCTGCCGGAGCTATTTAAAGAAGATAAAGCATCAGGATATTATCGTCCACCCTATCATCACGAAAGATATCCCCTCCGTCTGCCAGACCATCGGCAGGCTCTTTTCCACCATATCCGAAAAAAATACAGGTTATGAACTAACTGTCATCGGTATCCTGCTTGAACTGTTCGGCCTTATTTTCAGGGAAGAATGCTACACTTGCAATATCCCTGGTTACGAATCCCCCTTCCGGCATATGGAACAGCTCAAGCCTGTCTTTGAATATATTGAAAACCACTATTCTTCCGGTATCAGCCTGCAGCAGTTATCACAGATTTCCGGTATGTCCCCAAAATATTTCTGCCGGTATTTCCAGGCTATTGCACACAAGACTCCTATGGATTACCTGAACTATTACCGCATAGAACGCGCCTGTACCCTGCTTTGCACCACCGATTCCCCCATCACTGCCATCGCTTATGACTGCGGCTTCAACGATTGCAGCTATTTCATAAAATTATTTAAAAGATACAAACATATTACCCCCAAACAATACCAAATCCAAATGAAACGATGAGCATGAGTTGCTCTTCTAATGAAGGGCTTTCCTATAAGGGATTGGAGTGTCAAAAGGTCTATCCGGCAGCGGCGCCTGACATATGGCACAAAAAAATATTGTGCAAGTGACTTTTGTACGATGGAGAGGAGACTCTAAAATCGTGGAAGCCAATGCTGAACACGATTTTTGTTTTAAGAGGCTCATCGGAATGCTCCGTACAACCAAACGCGCACATATTTTTTGTGCCATATGCCAGACGCCGCTGCCGGATAGACCTTTTGGCACCCCAATCCTATATAGCAAAAAGAACAGGGATTGCTCCCTGTTCCTTTCATTGATAACCAAATTTTTTTCACTTCTATGTGATTTTTATGTCTTAATACCTTCTCTATGAATTAGTCATAAAGGTTAGGAGCGATGGAAGCGTCTTCCATATTTGTGCTGTCATACCAGTAGCCTTCTGTAGGGATGTCGCTAACTGTTTCGCCGTTTGCAATTGCAGTCAAAGTTTCAACTGTCTTAATACCCATAGCTAACGGAGACTGTGTAACTGCACCGAACATTGTGCCGTCTTTGATAGCGCCTTTGATAACAGAACCTGCATCAAAGCCTGCTGCAAGGATATCGCCTGCAGCCGCATCGCTACCAAGTACGCTCAAGTTACCGTTTGCTGTCAGAATACCTTCAGCTGCAACCTGATTGGAACCGAACATGCCGATTGTGTCTTCTTTATTCAAAATAGCAGAAGCTTCTGTTGCACAAAGTTCAACTGTTGTCTGAGCCGGAACTGCTACTTCAATGATGATATCAGCACTTGCTTCATCACCTTTGTCTTTGCAGTTGTTTACATAATATTCATTACCGATAACTGCAACTGTCTTTCCGTCTGCTGCTGCCAATTCACTGAATTTGTCAATGAAACCAAGGCCACGGCTTGTGATGGATTCGGAAGTTGCTTCCTGGTTTACTTCACCGATTCTTACAGGTGCGGTTGCATTTGCAATCACATCTTTCAATGCAGGATAAAGATTTTCTGCTGCTGTTGCGCCTGCACCATAGTTATCTGTAGCGATTGTCGAAAGAACGGAACCAGCGGGAGCCTTCGGGATACCGGAGTCAAAACATACTACCGGGATACCTTTGTCCATAGCTGTCTGCAATGAGTCAAGACATGCATCCTGATCACAAGCTGCAAGACCGATGCCGTCAGGCTCATTGTTGATTGCACTGTTAAGCATATTTACCTGATCTGCAATATCGGATTCTGCGTTAGGGCCTGTACAGTTTGCTTTTACACCCAAATCTGCTGCTGCCTGATTAACACCTGTAACGGCTGCCTGCCAATAAGAAGACTGATAGCTCTTTACGATGATTTCAAAAGTATAATCGCCGCCTGCTGTAGTTGTTTCTTCTGCCGGAGCTGCTTCCTCAGCGGGAGCTGCTTCCTCAGCGGGAGCTGCTTCTTCTGCCGGAGCTGCCTCTTCTGCGGGAGCTGCTTCTTCTGCCGGAGCTGCCGCTTCCTGTGTGCTGTTGCCACAGCCTGCCAAAACGGTTGCTGTCATAGCTGCACACATAAGTACTGCTAAAATTCTCTTTTTCATTTTCTTTCCTCCTAAAATATTTGGTTATCTATATGATGCCGTTTAGCTCCACGGCTTCCTGTAAAACGGGAAACCGTTTTGCCCGGCTTCATACCACTTTCAGCTTATTTCTTAATTTATCTTATCTCGTAATCTTTCATTTATCTTATTTTTGCTTCTTTATAGTTTACAGGCTATACAGTGGCTGCCTTTCTCTTTTTCAGGATATCTACCATAACCGCGCCAATCAGTACCAAACCGGTGATAATCTGCTGCCAGTTTGCCTGCAGCCCAATATACGGGAGCCCTGTCTTCAACAAACAGATTACAAATACGCCGAGCAGCGAACCGCCTACGCTTCCGGAACCTCCGGAAGCTGAAACCCCACCAATAATCGCTCCGCCGATTGCCTCCAGCTCAAATCCGGCTCCCGTGCCGGGCTGTACAGTTGAAAATACTGCGGAATATGCGATAGATGCCAGACCCGCAAAAAGCCCGGAAATCACATATGCCATAATATGATAAAATTTTACGTTGATGCCCGATAAAATCGTAGCTTCCTTGTTGCTGCCGATTGCGATGGTATATCTTCCTATTTTGGTATGGTTCAGCACAAATGCCATCAACAGGACTAAAAGCAGTACCCACACAAACCCTAACGGATATTTCGTATCCCCAATCGTAATCTTGAAAATATCCCTGAACCAGCTTCCTTCCGAGCCGCTTGTCGGCCATGAAATACCAAAGCTTTTGGAACATATAGATCCAAGCCCTCTAGTTATCATACACGTACAAAGCGTAGCCAAAAACGGCGGCAGACTCATAATGGATACCAACGTGCCGTTCAAAGTGCCAATCAATACACCGAACAATACCGATACAATCATCCCTGCCCATGTGGGCCATCCGCAGTGGACTACCAGATAGCCTCCTGCTAAAGAATAACAGATAAGCCCTGTACCGATGGACAAATCAACCCCTCCGGTAATCAATGGGAAAGTTACGCCGATTGCCATCAACACTATGTAATAAGAGTAATCCATAATACTAAGTATTGTGGTATATTTTCTAAAGTTCGGACTGAATATACTAAAAAATACAAACAAACAAATCACTACCAGAAGAACGATAAATTTTTGACTTCCCGGCTTGGATAAAAATGATCCTTTTTTTTCTGCCGGAGTATTCACAACCATTTTATTCATCTTTATAATCTTGCTCCTTTCTCCGTCTTTACCCTATTTCCCTCGTCGCCATATTCATGATTATCTCCTGCGATGCCTCGGAAATATCTATTTCCCCGGTCTTCCTGCCTTCACACATAACGACAATACGATCACTCATCCTCAAAATCTCCGTCATTTCGGAAGAAATCATAATAATGGATTTTCCTTCTTCCGCCAAACGGTTCATCAGCTTATAAATCTCATTTTTAGCACCTACGTCAATACCCCTGGTAGGTTCATCGAAAATCAGGATATCGCAGTTACGGATTAACCATTTCGCAATAACTACTTTCTGTTGGTTCCCACCAGAAAGGTTTACGACCAACTGATCCACCCCGGGCGTCTTGGTTGCCAAAGATTCCACATAATCCTGCGCTATTTTGTTTTCCTTCTTTTTATCAATAAACAGCCCTTTTACGAAGTTTTCCAGCGCTGCCATTGTAGAATTTTCTGCTACCGATTTCTGGACTACAATACCAAAACGCTTCCGGTCCTCCGACAAATATCCGATGCCATACTTTACCGCATCCTGAGGGGAATTGATTTCCACTTTCTGTCCGTTAATATAAATATCCCCTCCGGTTTTAGGATCCGCGCCGAAAATTGCCCTCGCTGTTTCCGTCCTTCCTGCTCCCATCAAGCCTGAAAATCCAAGGACTTCGCCCTTCCTCAATTCAAAGCTGACATCCTGTACCATCCTGCCCGCATTCAGTTTTTCTACCTTCAGCACTACCGGCGCATCTTTCGGCACTGCGCTTTCCGTCTTCGGGTCTTCATAAATAACACGACCTACCATCATATTGATGATGTCGTCTTTTGTACACTCTTTGGTAATCAGGGTACCCACATAACCGCCGTCCCTCATAACCGTTACCCTGTCTGTAATGACTTTAATTTCATCCATACGGTGTGAAATATAAACGATACCGAGCTGCTGTTTACGCAAATCCCTGATAATTTTAAAGAGTTCCTCTATTTCCGTTTCCGTCAAAGCAGCCGAAGGCTCATCGAAAATAATTACTTTCGCTTCGTGGGAAATTGCCTTTGCAATTTCGCACATCTGTTGTTTCCCGACTGTCAGATTGCTCATCATCTCCGTAGGGTCTATGTCGATATGAAGCTTCTGGAACAGCTTGCTTGCTTCTTCATTCATCTTTTTATCATCAATACGGATTCCCTTTTTAAATTCCCTGCCGATAAAAATATTCTGAGCTACCGTCAGATGCCCAAGCATATTCAATTCCTGATGCACAATGACAATACCTGCATCCTGCGCTTCCCTTGTATTGTGAAATTCTACTTCTTTCCCTTCAAATACAATGCTTCCGGAATCTTTTGTATAAATTCCCGTAAGGACTTTCATTAAAGTAGATTTACCAGCGCCATTTTCCCCCATCAGCGCATGCACTTCGCCTTTTTTCACTTCAAAGTTTACATGATCCAGCGCATGTACGCCCGGGAAAGATTTATCTATTTCATTCATTGTTAAGATTGTATCGCCCATTTCTTTACCTTCACCTTTCCATATTTCTCATAGTTATAATCCAATTGCCCAAACGTTAATTTTTCCTACGTCTTGTCGCAACATCCGCATAAACTGCCACGATAACGATGATACCGGTAATGATGAGCTGATAATCCTTGCTGAAGCCAAGAGCCAATATACCTTCCTGCAAAAGGGCAATGATAAACACGCCGATTACCGTACCGCTTATGGACGCCAGCCCTCCGACCATAGACGTTCCGCCCATTACGCATCCTGCAATAGCTTCGTTGTTATACTGATCTCCATACCCCGGCTGCACGGTAGTATAAGCAGCCACATAGAAAATAGCCGCAATGCCAACCAGCGTTCCACAGATAACATAAGCCAGCATCTCCCATTTTTTCACATTTACACCGGAAAGGCGGACTGCTTCTTTATTGCTTCCAAGGCTCAATATGTAACGGCCTGCTTTTGTCTGGTTCAGCAAAATAGAACAAAGGACTGCGAACACAAGAAAGATAACAAGCCCTACCGGAAAATTCCCTACTTTTATAAAACTTCTATACCAGCCGTTTGCATCCACTGACTGAGGCCAGCTTACGGACTGGGTCTTTGTAAATACGGACGCAAGCCCTTTGGCAATATTCATGCTCGCCATCGAAATAATAAAAGGAGGCACTGTCCAATATGACACAAAGTACCCGTTGAATACACCGAATAAAGTGCCGACCAATACACTAATCACAAGGCTTAATGCCATCGGAACACCATAACTTGTCAAGCAATAGCCGGAAATCAGCGCGGAACAGAACATAACCGGCCCGATAGAAAAATCAATACCTCCGGTGGCTATTACAAATGTAACGCCCAAAGATAAAAAACCAAGGAAATACGCATAATTCAATGCGCTCATAATTCTCTGCATGCCGACAAACTTATCGCTAAGCATACAAAAAACCGCATACATCAGTAAAAGAACGCCACATAATACAATTCTGTTGATACCAATCTTCTTTACAATTGGATTTTGTTTAATCTTTTCCAATTTTCTTCCTCCCTACCATATTTCGTTTGTTAACATAACCATTTCCGCATATAAATGCATCTACTGATTCACACAGAGGTTCTTCCCTACCAGCCCCATCGGGCTGCCCTCCGGAAGGTTCCCTTCGGGATGCCCGAACAGCCATTTGTTCTTCGCCGTAAGATGCCCGTCTTCTCCTTCTGTGTGAATACCATCCAAGTTCCGGTTCGTGCCTTTCGGAAGTACGATTGCCACCTTGAACCCATCATCCCTCACACCGCAGGGGGCATAATGAAGCGTTGTGGCATAAATCTCTACCGCAGTGCCCTTTGGCAGCAAAAATGCCTCTACCAGAGAAGTGTCATAGGTAAAATCACTCCCCATGTCCTGCTCACTCCCCAACAGCAAAACAGCATCCGTTGCGGCAACGTTAACCTCAGAACTTTTATGATATTCCAATGCATTCAGCATCGAATTATGTCCATTACAATAACCAATCTGTATTTCCATTTCCCCAAAGCTTTTAGAAACCAGCTCCCCCTTTACCGGAAGCGCCTCCAAAATATCCAGACCCGGCACATATTCCACTCCCTCCGGCAAAGGCGTATGTTCCTCCAACGCCTTTACCAATCCGGAAAAATCAATATCCTTTATCACCTTCCCATATCGTTTAAACCTTGTGTCTTCTACACTATATATCTTCATGCCAACCTCCATGCCAAAGTACCCTGCTGGGATGATATGCTTCATACTGCCCTTATCTATCCCTCTTGCCAATGCCTGAAAATATCTTTATAATATTTTTTGTTCCAGCAATTACCAAAAGGAGAATTTATATGAAATCATCAAACAAAAAAATTAAACTGTTGAAATCCGTTTTCTTAGTGTTGCTGCTTCCCGCCCTCTTGCTTCCCATTGGCTGCGGGAAAGAAAACCCTGCCCCTCCGGTCGCCCCTTTCAGCGAAGCCTCCTGGCAGTATACTTTAGAAGACGTCCTCTCTTACGAGGGGGAAGGTTACACCACATACGATTCCGTATACGGGGGAACCTGTTATACCTACCCTAAAATTTATCAGGAACGCCAAGGCACCATCAAATACATGTTCGATGGAGAAGAACGTCTAATGTGCGTTGCCTGGACTTGTGCTGCTGACGAAGAACAGGAACTTTACGACTTCTATAGCCAAATCGAAGAATCCGTAGATGCAATAACCAATGAAGATAAACCGGATCCGGACAAACCGCTCACTTCCGGCCGTGTATGGTACCGTGAAGAGGGGAATATCATCTTAAGCCTTATGATAACCTCAGACTTAAAAGTGCTTCAATATGGCTATCTCCACCCCGATGTATCCAGCCCGCCCAAGGAATAGCAGCCCCCTATCCGGCATGGCTTTTGGGTCAATTCCAACAGTCATTTTGACTTTTGACCCCATTTAGTAAATTTATTATATAAATAAGCAAATTTTTTTGAAATCGAAAATCTTACAGAAAAGGGTTAAAAATCTACTATCGCATTTTTTGCATAAATTTGTGTGCCGGAAGTTATAGCCATTATGTCCTTCTGGCGAAGGACTTTCCTATAAGGATTCGGGTGTCAAAAGGTCATCCCGGCAGTGCCGCTTGGCACTGCCGGGATGACCTTTTGACACCCGAATCCTATATGGTAAAAAATTTGCGCACGTTCCTTCGCCCAAAGTATTTTAATGAAGCTCATAATATACAAATGCAAAATGCAGTATCCGCCCATCATCTCCGCTCTTTGGACAGATACTGCATTTATTGTTGTTGAGCCGGTATCCTGCTCGTTCTTAATGCTCTTAAATTACACTGTGCCGTAATTTTATGCTTTTTATGTTTCCTATTTTAATCTTCTTTTAAATTTATAGCCCCGTAATCTTTCCGTCCAAATCCCACAAGTCTTCCCAGCCGGAAGCACCTTGCCACAAAAATACCTGCCCTTTAATCAGCCTGCAGTTTTTGTCCGCTTTTTGGATTTTTTCCATTTCCTCCGGTGTCAAAGGGTCTTCGACCGCACATTTTAAATTGCCGATATACTGGGGTTCCTTCACGGAAAAGGGAATCGGTATCTGCCCTCTTTGTACTGCCCATTTTAAGCATACAATTGCAGGATGTACATTATGTGCCTTTGCAATCTCCACAATTTCCGGCAATTCCGTATCCGCAACATCTTCAATGGTCCTGTCCCTTTCCGGCCTGGAAGGGGAGCCTATCGGGCAATACCCGATGGGCTGTATCCCATGATTTACCGCATATTCAAACAACTCCGGCTGCTGGAAACCGGGATGGCATTCCATCTCAAGCGCAGCAGGCTTGATTCTGCACAGGGGCAATACTGCTTCTAATTTGGGAATGGTCATATTGGACATTCCGATATACCTCACCATCCCCTTATCTACCAACTCTTCGCACTGCCGCCACGTATCCATAAACTCATCAATGGAAAACGGTTTGGAATCCGGGTTCCTGGAATCCCCGCTGCAGCCGGGCGCATGATAATTGGGGAACGGCCAATGCACAAAATACAAGTCGATATAATCCAACTGCAAATCTTTCAGGCTCTTTTCACAGGATTTTAAGACTTCCCTATGCATGTCATTCCATACCTTAGAGGTAATAAACAATTCCTCCCTCTTAATCGCTGTTTCCGCCAGCGCCTTATGTATCACTTCGCCGATTCTGTCCTCGTTCTGGTATACCGAAGCGCAGTCAATAAGCCGGTAGCCGCTTAAAATCGCCCCATAAACGGCATCGCTCACCTGCTGCGGCGAATATTTATCCGAGCCGAAAGTCCCAATCCCTACCGCAGGTATCTCCTCCCCGGTATATAATTTCCTTTTCGGCACATCGGCAGGATTTATTCTATTTTCCATCTTCTTTCCTCATTTCCGCGCGGCTTTTTACGTATAGCAAGTTCGCGGATGCCACGCCGACGCAAACTTGGGATTGCATCATTCCGATTTTCAGCCCATGCCTTCTTTCCTGCATTTTAGTCTTCAAAAGTTACCGCAACTTTGCCACACTGCCCACCAGCCATCAATGCATAAGCTTCCTCCGCCTTTTCCAACGGAAATTCATGTGTCACCAAATCTTCCGGATGGATCCCCCATCTTACCAAACGTTCTACCAGTTCTTCCATTCTCCATAATGATGTTACCCAGGAACCGAAAATAGTCTTCTGACCGTGGATAATATCCGGGCTTGGATTGAATGTGCATGTCCCGCCTTCGCCGACGAATGCAATTTTCCCCCATTCCCTCGTTGCCCTGATGGCAAGCTGCCTGCCGGCATCGTTTGCGCTGGCGTCAATAGCCCTTTCCACGCCTTTGCCGTCCGTTACCGCCAAAATCTGTTCCAAAGCTTCATCTCCGGGTTTAAATACATAATCCGCAAGACCTAATTTCTTTGCCAAATCAATACGGTAATCGTTCATTTCTACACCAATCAGTTTATTTGCCCCCATACATTTAGCCAGCATCAATGCTGCAAGCCCTACCGGGCCAAGACCGGTAACCAGTACCGCATCATTACCGCAAACCCCGATTTTTTCAATCGCTTCATAAACCGTTCCAAACCCGCAAGCCACCTGCGCGCCATCTTTATATGTCAGTTCGTCGGGCAATGCAATCAAATCTTTCTCTTCCGCCAATATGTAAGGCGCCATGCCGCCGTTCCTCTGCCATCCGTAAGCCTGTCTATGCTCGCTGGTACAGGAAATATAATATCCCCTTCTGCAATCATTGCAGACACCACATCCGGAAATATGGTAGACAATTACCCTGTCTCCCTTTTTAAAGCGTTTCAGCCCTTCCCCTTCTTCTACGATAACGCCGCACGGCTCATGACCTGCAATCATCCCCGGGATATAGCCTTCCGGCCCTTTCCCTACATGTTCCCTGTAAATGCACCTGATATCGCTTCCACAAATCGTCGTCGCTTTTGTCTGTACCAGCACCTGCCCATGCCCTGGTTTTGGGATATCGAACTCCTTCAATTCCACCGTGCTGTTTCCGGGCAATATTGCCCCCATCATCTTACTCATACTGTTTTTCCTCCTTCTTTTCCAGTTTTCTTTTACTTCTGCTTTCTTTTTTACTTTTGCTTCCCTTTTTGCTTCTTTTTCCTTTTTGCTTCTTTTTCCCTTTTGCTTCTTTTTCCCTTTTACTTCTTCTTTCCCTTTTGCTTTTATTTTCCTTTTATCATCCCTTTGCCATATCTTTCTCTTTTATCTCTTTGACATTTTTCTTTTTTCTCTTCTTCTTAAACTTTATTATAATCTTTTTCTTTTTATCCGTAAGAGATTCCTTTGACATTTTTAACATTTTTATGTCGTGTTATCGAATATTTATTGCATTTTCCCCAAAACAGACGTATAGTAAAGAAAAAGGCTTGGTAATTATTATGTTAAAACGATTGGACCATTTCGATTTACATTTCTCTTTGGGCGGATTTGATTTCCATATTTCCAACATTGTCCTGGAACGCTTTGAGCGTTCCATCCCTAAGCACAGCCATAGCAAAAACAGCTATGAAATCCACTACATACCTTTCGGTTACGGCAAGGCCGTCATCGGCGGACAGTCTTATGAAATCATCCCCAATACCCTTTTCGTTACCGGCCCGTTTGTGGAACACTCTCAAATCCCTGAGCGCAAAGACCCTATGTGGGAATATTGCATTTATCTGAAAGTAGGACGCTGCTCTGCTTCCTCTTCCTCTTTGGAAGAAAAAAACCTTGCCGGGCAATTCCGCAAAACCGGCTTTTGGTTCGGCCAGGACAGCCAGGATATCCACACCTTAATGAAACAGCTTTTTTCCGAATTGGAACACCGCTATACCGGCTATTCCATACATGCCGAAATCCTGTTAAAGCAACTGATTATCAAACTGGTGAGAAATTATGAAGGTAAAGTGGAAACCAACTCTTATACCGGCGCCCCTAATTTAATCGACAATAAATACCTTATCATCGAAGAATGTTTCCTTTATGAATACCGTACTTTAAGCCTGGACATGCTGTCCGCCCGCCTTGGGCTCGGCATCCGCCAGACGGAACGGTTATTAAAAGACCACTACGGAAAGACTTTTTTGCAGAAAAAAACGGAAGCCCGCATGTCTGCTGCTTCCATCCTTTTGCAAAACCCGGATTTATCCATTACAAAAATCGCCGAAGACACCGGCTATTCCTGCGTCGAACATTTTTCCGCTTCCTTTAAACGTTATTACGGTCAGAGCGCCACCTCCTACCGGAAGCAATTTTCTTCCGTCCTATAATATCGGGATTTGAGCGCCAAGCGGCACTGCAGGAAAGGCCCATTTGGTATCCGGCGCCTGTCAGAAAATCCCGAATATTTTTTCCCGGAATCCTTTGTAAATGGTGTCATAGTCCGCATAGCCTATCTTGCTGTCCTTAAACCGTTCTCCCCACTGGCTGCATACGGCATCTGCAATCATTTTCCCATTTTCCCCATCCGAAAGCAAAATAGCTGGAAAAGTATAATAAATCATAAAAAAATTCAAATCCGCCTGTGTCCTGCCCCCTATTTTCCCGTTTACCTTAAAATGCCCCTCTACCTGATCCACAAAAGATACCGCAATCTCCTTTGCCGCTTTTTCTTTATCCTCCGCCTGCTCCATATAAGCCGCCATTTCTGAAAAATAGTGCCCGTGGTTTTCCCTAAACTCCACCATGTTCTTCTCATATGACGCTTTTTTCAATTTTTTCATCTTCGCCTGCATCCCGTTAAAAATTTTCTCTACTCCTTCCAGCATTTCCTCATCCATCCTTTCTTCCTTATAGTATATCTAAATTATATATCGGATACTTGCGGAATCCATTTGCCCAATATCCCGCAACCATTTACCTTTGTTTCTTTTCTTGTTCTGTCTGTTACTCCTTTTATTATTTCTTCTGCCTCTCCTTTGATTATTCCTTCTGCCGCTCTTTTGATTGTTCCTTCTGTTATCCCTTTTATTGTTCCTTCTGTTGATCCTTTTATTGTTCCTTCTGTCGCTCTTTTGATTGTTCCTTCTGCCGCTCTTTTGATTGTTCCTTTTACTGTTCCTTCTGTCGCCCCTTTTATTGTTCTGTCTGTTGCTCCTTTAAATGTTCCTTCTGCCGCCCCTTTGCTTGGCCCTTCTGTTGTTCCTGCCCTTATTCCTCCCGGAAAGGGAACAACAGCTTCTGGTTTTCTTCCGTATATACGCTGTCGTTGCTGATTAATTCACAGCCGGAATCAATATGTTTCTCTACCTTCCCGCCATTCAATATTTCTACCGCAGCTTCTATACCAAGATATCCCATCTTAAAAGGATTCTGAATCACTATAATTTCAAAAATCCCCTCCTCCAAAAACTGTATTTCCTCTAAAGAACTGTCAATACCAACTACCCGTATCCGGTCATGCAGCCCCTTTTCCTTAATTGCCCTCGCTGCGCCCACAGCCGAATATTCGTTCAACCCTGCCACCAAATCAATTTCCGGATATTTTTCTATCAGTTCCATCATAAGCCGGTAAGCCTTGTCGTAATCCGAATCGCAAAATACCACATCCACAATCCGGTCTTCATATTCACCCAATCCCTTCCTGACCCCTTTTTCCCTTTCGATAGCTGTCGATGAGCCTTCCACATGGCCGATAATCGCAATCTGGGAATCCTCTGTGGCACATTTTTTCATGTAACTGCCTTCTACTTCCCCCAGCTTTTCATTATCGGTAGCTATTACCGTATCCGCAATGTCCTCATTCACTTCCGAATCCACCAATATTAAAGGAATCCCTTTCTCTGTCACTTTCTTTGCATAAAGCGTTGTCTCCGTGAAACTGGATGGGGTCAGCAGGATAGCGTCCGGCTTCTGGTCTATTGCCCATTCTATCAATGCATTCTGCTCCTCATAGTCGTCCTCCGTCTCTGCCGCCACAATCGTAAGGTCTATATGATATTCCGCCGCCGCCATTTCCGCCCCTTCAATCAACAGCTTCCAAAAATCATTGTCCTCGTCGATTACCTTCGGAATAAAAATCACACGATATTTTTCATCCTCTTTTCTGCTGTTTACCATAAAAAAAATCCCTGCCGCCGCAACAACAATGCCTATGCAAATCCACAACAGAAACTTTTTCGTATGCACTTTCATCTTTTCTGCCAAGCCTCCTTCCGTCTACTCCCGGAAATTCCTTGGAATTGTAATGGTTGCCGTAGTACCCTGCCCCAAAACGCTTTCAAAGCAAAGCCCATATTCCGCCCCATAGTACAGGCAGATACGTGTCTGCACATTATGCACGCCTACCCCGTTCTTCCCTTCACTTTCTTTGGACTTATCAAAAATCCCTTTTAAAGCGGCTTCATCCATCCCTATCCCGTTATCGATTACTTTTAAAATAATCTTATCATCTTCCCCATATCCTACAATCTTTATAAGCCCTTTGGAGCCTTTATACTTAATGCCGTGGTAAATCGCATTCTCTACTAACGGCTGCAGGATAAGATTAATAATTTCTTCTTTTTTAATATCTTCGTCCACTTCTATTTCGTATTCCAGCTTGTCCTTATAGCGCATCTTCTGGATGGTCAGATAGCTCCCTGCATAATCCACTTCCTTTTGCAAAGGAATCCTTTCGTTATCGTTGCTGATACTCTGCCGCAGCAGTCTGGCAAGTGCGGAAGTCATGCGCACCACTTCCTTATTTTTCCCTCCTTCCGCCATCCAGATAATGGAATCCAGTGTATTGTACAAAAAATGGGGGTTAATCTGAGACCGGAGCGCTTTCAGCTCACTTTTCCGCTTTTCTTCCTGCTCATAGGTATTTTGCTCCATCAACTGCCGAATCCGTGCCGTCATAAGGTTAAACGAATTTCCAAGGCTGTCTATCTCGCTCCCTGGTCCAACGGCCACATCCGTATTTTCAAAATTCCCTTTCTCCACTTCTTCCATTGATTCTTTCAGTTCCTTAATCGGTCTTGTAATAGCCGTGGCAAAAAAGATGGCAAGAAGCATGGCAACGCACAGCAAGATAGCCGCTGTCAACATATAAAGGGATTCCGTTTCTTTTTTGTTTTTCATCAATTCGGAAATATCCGCTACGCCTACAACCCGCCACCCTGTCTTTTCCGATACCGAAACAGTATAGAGCTTGCCGTCGTCCGTTCCGCTCCCTTCCGCGATAAAATAACCGTCATGGTCAAAACCCAGCACTTCTTCCGTCCGCTCCCTGGTTAAACCGTTGTAAAGCAGTTGCTGCTTCGGATGATAAATGATTTTTCCCGAACCATCCATAATAAATACATAACTGTTGGTGGCAAGGCTATTGTTTTCACACAAATCCTTCAACAATTTATAGTTTAAATCAATGAAAAAAACTGCTTCGTTTTCCCCCGTTTTCGGATTTTTTATCCCTTTGCTTAACGTAACAACCCATTTATAATTGTTGCGTATCACATGCTGGACATGGGATGAAGTTAAAATGCGGCCCTCTCCTTCCAAAGCTTCCTTATACCACTCCACTTCCTGCAAATCCACATTTTCGTTCAAAGTATCCGTACCGTCATTAATGATATAATCCCTCCTTGGCGTCACCACCGCAATATTGGAAATATCCTGCCTTGTTTCCACCACGGTATTGAACTGGGTCACAATACGGCTGTAAACTTCCTGCGCATCCAACTTAGGCATATCCCTGAACAAATACTTCTGTACATCCCCGCCTTGTATTATCATAGAAGAAATATTTTCCATATAGTCGATATAAGAATCGATATCCCTATTCACCTGGCGAACCAGGCGGGAAGTATAATCCGTAGAATTTTCCAAAACGGTCTTTTTCGTATAATCTACGGATATCAAGAGAAAAATAACCATTGTAACCACAATCAACAGTGCAAACAAACAAAGCATCGTTGCCCTTACACTTTTGAACAAAGACAAAACGGTAAAACGGTTCCTATTTCCAGCCATTTATTTCCTCATTTCTTTTGCATATTCAGTAGGCGTTTTCCCCGTAATCTTCTTAAAAGCAATACTGAAATAGTGGGAATCATTGAACCCTACCCGCTCCGCAATCTCGTAGTTTTTCATGTCCGTATGTTCCAGCAAATCCTTTGCTTTCTGCATCCTCAGCCCAATCAGCACATCCATAAAAGTCGTTCCCGTCGCTTGTTTGAAAATAGTGCTGAAACGGCTTGTGCTGATATTCAGATAGGAGCAAACGGAATGCAGGCTTAAGCTGCAGTCGCCATAATTTTTTTCGATATAATCCATCGCCAGCACCGCATATTTCTTTCCGCCTACATTTCTCTGGCTGTCCAGCCATTCCCCTACCTCCAGGCAATAAGCACATAAAATATCCATCGCTGCTTTCAGCCCCTCAGCCTTCAGCGATTTTTCCAAAATCTCTTCTTTTGAAGCTATGCGCTGACCACTCTCCATCTCCGAAAGTTTGCAAAATTCGTCCAGCATATCGATAATCCTTTGCAGGATGACGCCAACGCCCCTCCTGTCATAGCGGCATTCCCGCAGTTCTTTCTCCAATGCGGCAAAGTCATCGGCTATCCCGTCCATGTCGTTCCCTTTTACATGAAGGGATAAGCCATCCAATATTGGTTCCACATCCGCCTGCCTTTTTTCTTCCCGGATGACCTCTATTTCCATCACATGGTTTCCGCCCATGATATAATGATACTCCAACGCCTCTTCCGCTTCTTCATAGGAAACATAAATATTTTCCGTTTCCTTTGCATAACCCCCCAGACCAATATTCACCGCCAGTTGCATAATCCGGTTCATCTGGGCAATGATTTCGCAGCAAATATCCTTTACCGTCTGCCTGAATTCCACCGGATGATTGGAATGCAGCAACATATATGTACGATGGTCTTTCCCCTGACATACTTCGCCGGCCTTATTCCTCTGTACAATCTCCTGGCTGATATTATGGAGGACAAAGGCCATTAAGGCGCTTTCCCTTTTCCTTTTTTCATCCAACCTATTGGAACGGGCATAAATATCCAGCTCCACAACCGCTACCCGGTAAACGGCGGAGCAAAAATCCAGCCCCACTTTTTTTAATTCCTTGCGAATTTCTTCATCCGCTTTGCTCCCTCTAATCAAATGCAGCAGAGTTTCCGAATATAAAAGCTGCTGCCCTTTCCGGTATGCAGACTCCAGCTCCACGACTTTACGCTCTGCCTTCCGCTCCTTATCCATCTCCGCTTTCAGCGCAGTCAAAACATCCCCCATTTCCTCTGCGGTAATCGGTTTGAGCAGATATTCCTTTACGCCATAACGGATAGCCTTCTTTGCATAGTCAAAATCATCATACCCGCTCAAAATAATGATTTTTACTGTCGGATAATCTTCGCACAGCTTTTCGCTCAACTGCATCCCATCCATATAAGGCATACAAATATCGGTAAGAACCACATCCACAGGATTCTTTCCTATAAATTCCAAAGCCTCTTTCCCATTTTCACAACTGCCAGCCAGCTCATATCCGTACTGCTCCCATTTTACATTCTCACTGACAGCCTCACGGATAAGCGCCTCATCGTCCACAAGTAAAATCCGATACATTTTCCCTCCAATGAAAAATGCAGTATTCCCTCACAAACATTCAAAAAGGGGAATACTGCAATTCTAACCACATACACAACCTATTAAAGTAAGTGATACTATGAAAGTAAACTCACAAACACTCTAACCGCCGTTTTATCCTATTTATCAACCACAACACCTTTTTGCAGCATAATATTGGCATATAAGGCAGTTTCTCCTGAAGCAATAATCGCATATGCTTTTTTCGCCTCTTCATAAAATGCGAAACGTTCAATCTGTCCAATCGCCTTCTCTGCGCGGCTGTCATGACGTGCGGTTATTTCTTCGTAAGTTTTCCAAATCGGAGTCTCTACTGTATCCCCAGGCATAACCTCCATCAGGTTCACCGGTTTGTCCACATAAGTATCTAATGGGAATACTTGTAAAATAGCATCTAATATTTCAGGAATACCATGCCCATCCATCCGGATAACAATAGCATCCTTCCCCATAGATTCCGCCGGGAAATTGCCATCCGCAATTACCAGCCTGTCGCTATGCCCCATCTCGCAAAGCACTTTCAATAACTCCGGGGATAATATTCCAGGAACTCCTTTTAACATCGCAACCCCTCCTATTTCTTCCTTATCGCTGATAGAAAAGCTCCGTCCGCCCTCCACATACAGCAAAGAGGATTTTTACACCTCTGCCAATTGTATCTTTTTATCCATGTTATCATATCGGTTCCGTAAAAAATCGTAAAATAGTGGCATATTATATAATCATTTTCACTTTATTTTCTCGGTTTCCTTTTGCCGGAAGTTTTCTTTTTCCTCTTTTTCTTCTTCTTTCTCCGTTTTTCTTCATCTTCTCCTCCTTTTATAATGAAGATAAAAATGCAGGCTCCAACGGCCGCTACACCCACAATAGCCCCGCCGATTACAAAAATTTTATTTCCAATCTTCTTTTTGTTATCCTTTTCCGCACCGCCGTTTTCCTTATCCAGCACAATTTCCTCCATGCCGTTTTCCATTCCTTCTTCCAGGTTTTCCCCTTCAGTCCCTGCAATGCCTGCCCCGGCTCCCCCTTCTTCAAGCCCCTCTTCACCGTCTTTGGCAATTAAAATGCTGGAAGGACCGTCCTTAGGGTCAATAACCGTCGTTTTCCCTTTTGTCTTCGCCTTTACTTTCCCTTTGCCGCCTGCTGCTTTATTTTTGCTTAAATCCACCAGTTCCGGAAGGGTTTGGTCTTTCAGAATCACTTGGGAGGGAATATCCACCGCCGAAGAGGGGTCATTTTTAAACTGTGTATTCTGGTCATACAGCCCGTCGTTTATATTGCCGCCGGAGCCAGAACCCTGACCGCCATTTCCTCCATTTCCGCCATCTCCGTTCCCTTCGTTTCCATCCTCTTCCGGAACGGAAGGACCGATGGCACTGCTTCCCACCTGTATGCTAATTGGTTCGGGCGCATTCTCCACCATAGGTATTTTTTCCCCGTAAGAACCATTTGCCGCCCGGAACGAATTATCGCAGTAGCCGATTGCCGCCGACATGGGCTGCGACATATCCGCAGGATTTATCTGTACATATCCCAGATTCAATGTCTCTTCCTGAAATATGCTTTCTGCGGAAGCCACATAAATATCCAGCCTTCCTGCCTCTTCCTTATAAATGAATCCATGTTCCGTATTTTCCAATTCAGGGGCAAAGGAAAAGCCCACGGCTGCCTGCCCCTCCATATTTACCTTCAGCGATACGGAAACCGCCGTAATCTTTTCTTCCGCCGCATTGCTCATTTCCAGCGATACCGCTACTTTATCCTCATTCTGGGTAAGTACTACCGCATCCTGCCCAGCCGCTTTCACCTGTAGCGGCAAAAACAGACCAAGAAGCGCAGTGCCCAGATATAGCATATATTTTATCCGTTTCACCTTATCCCCATTTCTGCGCTGCTTTTGCACATGTCAAGTTTGTGGATGCAGCGCAGACACAAACCTGGGAGTGAAAGATGCAAAAATCTTCCACTCTGATATCTTTGCTTTTTTCATAACCGGGAACCTACGCTGCCGTTCACTGCGTCGTTTTATTATCTGCGGTTCCCGCGTTTAAAATGATATTTTCCAATGTTTCCGGTATCCGCAGCGGCATCGTGTCGCTGACAAGCCTCTCGCCTTCATTGGTCAACGCATTATCCACACGATACAACTGTGCCCTTACCGTTTTCCCTTTAAGGTCTGGCATAATATCCGGATCTATCCAGTAAATCCATATTCCATCGCTTACTTCCCCAAGCATCCCGTTTTCCGGCACCTTTGCCAGTATAATCTGTTGTGCATTCAGCGCCCCTTCTTCATCTACGTCGCCTACGATATTCCCTTCTTCATCATAAATGACCACCACATTATAGTCCGGGTTCCCTTTATAACTTCCGGTGAAAATCAAAGAACCTTTGGGGATAAATTTGCCTTGGCTGTATGTATAGTTTTCCTGCAGGATTCCTACGGCCCCCTTCGTACTGTCCGCCTCTGCCCCAAAGGAAATGCTGTCTCCTGTAGGCCCTAATAAGTCAATCTCTGCAATATTTGCAGTGCTTTGCCCTAATGCCTTCAGCCTTACATAAGCTGCATCATATGTCCGTATCCACGGATCTTCTGCTTCATTTTCAAAGTATATTGTATGGCTCCCTGTTTTATTTTCAAAATTCCCGGTTTTTACGGTAGTCCAGTTATTGCCGTCCATGCTCACTTCCACCGCATAGCTGCCAATCGGTGTACCTGATTTCACCGTATATTTCAATCCGCAAACATCCAGCACTTGATTCATCCGAATCATGACTACCGCATCGCTGCTTACCGTACTGCCGCTATAGTCTTTTGCATAATCGCCGTCTATCACTTGGTGGATTGCGGACACCGTTTCCGGAACGCAGGGATCTTCGTCTTCCGCCGTATCTGCGGAATCCTCTGCCGAAACCATATTTGTAGTAACAGTCCACAAGGATTTATCATGGCTGCCGTCATGGGATATCCTCACTGTTCCCACGTTTTGTGCATTGGAGCGGTAACCGAACTTATCCACTGCTATAACTTCATAAGACAGAACCCTGTTATTTATCAAAGATACCACATCCGAATAGTCCGTATCCGTAGAAAATCCCACCACCTGCCGCACCGGCATACCATCTTCATAACTGTATCTGGCAATCTCATATCCCAGGATAACATCGGGATTAGCCGTGCTTTGGATGGAAATCCTCACCTCATTGGGGGTTCCCCCTATCGACACACTGCTGCCCGCCCCGATTACATTCTGGCCTTTCACCGAGCCGGAAACACCATGTTCGATTTCATATACCCTCGCGTCATCGGTCAGATAATATAAAGCGCGCTCTTCTTTGTCAAACTGCGACGCATAACGGATTGTCTCCTCATCCGGCACAAGCCCCCAGCGCACGAAAAATTCTGTCAAGTCTTTCTCCGCTGCCGCACAGGCCAGACGCATAATATTCTGGTCGCTGCCGCCGTCCAGCCTCAATCCTCCTTTTGCCAGAGAGGCATCTCTGGAATAAGAATCTACCCGCGCATAGAACAGATTTGCCTGCTGCTGTTCATAGCTGTCATACATTTTATAATTGTAGCCTTTGTCGTATGCCAAATGAAGCTGCCAGTACATCGCCAAATGGACAAATACATTGGAAGGCTTGCCAACCGTATTGGAAGTCACTTTTTTATAGACATCCTCATACCGGAAGCGCACCGTACTATTGCTGTCTTCGGATTTTATCAACTGGGCAAAGTAATTGTTGGTCACCTCCGCAATTGCGTAGCTTCCCTGATTGATGTTGTGCCCTATTTCATGGCCGATTCCCCAGCCAAAATATCTTCCGCTTACATATTTCCCGTTTCCGTCCGTCTGTACCGGTACGGAAGAGGACAGCCCCGATACTGAGCCCCATTCAATCCCTATATGGTTGCCTGCCGCATACATAAACGCGCCTGCGAACATCCTCATATAGCGGATATTCAAATGCTGGACCGGCATACGATCCGTAGCTGGTGCAGATTCATCCCTTGTCAGCCCTTTATGGTGATAGAACAATTCCATCATTTCGTCCATCGCCTGCAAAGATCCTGCCAGTTTATCGGCACGTTCTTGCGTCGTACCTCCTCCAAGACCCGCAAGTATCTGCTCAGCGGATACTGACATCAACATCTGGTCAAGCATAATATCTGTGGCTCCAAGAATACAGTTCTGCTTATCGTATTCCCGGTTCACCTTATTGCCTCCCCCTGCTGCTTCATGTATCTGTCTATGCATCTCCTCCTGAGACGCCACATGTTCTTCCAGTTCTTTTACATAAGAAAGAATCCTCTCTTTCCTCTGTCCCTCATCGGTAATACCATACAAGTTAAGCACAGGCTCTTTCGCTCCTCCGCTTACCCTTACCGCATATCTGTCGTTGCTGTTATTACCGGTATATTGGATATAAAGCGCTCCTCCGCCTTCGCAAGCCAGGCTTTGGATGGAAGGCACCGTTATTTCATTCCGTCCGACTTTCAACGTCGCCACCTCGGACGCCAAAGCACCTGACTCCGCATGGTATTGGGTTGCAATCAGCTTCAATGCCGAATTGGAACCTGTTTTCAGTTGGTTATGGCCTACATAAACTATAATCTGCTCGCCTTCATAAGCCGTAACCCCTAACGGCTGCCATGCATTCAAGCCGCTGAATCCAAGGTGCTTATCCTTTGCTGCGGTAATTGTAGAATAAATCTCTACAACATCGTTAAACCCTGTTGTCAGCAGTATCCTTGCATTGTCCAGCTCCTTTTGCAGCATATCCCTTTCCGGATGGTATTCCCCGCTCTTAGGGTCTATGGTATCCAAACGTTTCTGCAATGCGTCAATTACTGCTTCCGTCACTTCCGGTTTCAGCGTAGTATGTAAATCATCCGCAAATAAAGCAAGGATATCGTCTTCCAGGCTGTCATAATAATAGAAATTCACTTCCGCTATGGTCATATTGTACAAATTGTAACCCCTTGAAAAGCCCAATTTTATTTTGTTTGCTTTCACCGGCTCTGCCAATTTAATCAAATAGAATTTCCTCCCGTTGGGGTCAGTCCTTTGCATTACGGAAACATTTTCCGCATATTTCCCATTCGGGTTTTGTTCATCATAATAATACACCGATACTTTTGCATAGGAGGCAATATCCTCCGGCTCCGCAAAAGTAATATAGCTCATCTCATAATAATCATCCAAAGTATATAAAATACCTTTATTCGGGGCTACATATACCGCACCGTCGTCCCAATCCAGAATCTGGTAATAGGAGCCGTAATCTTTATCCACTGTTCCCAATGCGCTGTTACTGTCCGCATCCAACGGGCTTGTTACCATTGCACCCCTTCCATGAGTTGCACTGACAATATGCGCGCTTACTTTCCCTGTTCCGTTAGATTCATTGATGAGTTTATAATTAGGCATCTGCGCCGGTTTTAAAGTAATCGTGGTTGCTTCCGAATGAATGGAAGGATTGCTTTCTCCTAAAGCATTTACCCCCGTCACATATACTTCATATTTGGTCTGGTCTTTTAATCCCGTAATCTCATATTTATTTTCCTTAATATCCGTAATCTTCCGGAACACACTTTCCCCGGCTTCTTTATAATATACGTTATAGCTGTCCGTATTCTTCATATTTTTCCAGCTCAGACGGATACAGCAATAACCGCCTACCGCTTTTAAACCATCCGGTGCGTCCGGCCTGCTGGAAGCCTCCGGCATTACCGTCCTCCAGTCACTGTATTTCCCTGTCCATGTACCGTTTACAGAACGTACGCGTACACTATAAGAGACTCCATTGGTCAACTTGTCGTTTTGGAAAGATTTTACTTCCACATTATCGGAAGAGACACGTATTACTTCCGTCAAACCGTTATAGCCCACTTCCACCTCATAGCCGGTTACATTGGGCTGTACTTTCCATGCCAGATGGAACGACTGGTCTCCCCCTGTCAATGTCAGAATCTCCGGAATATTAAAGTTAGGCTCGGAAATACGTTTTTCCATATCGTTTAAAAATTCTACCTTGGAAATTTCCGCCAGACTCCCGCCCCTTTTTGTTCCGGTTATCCTGATTATTACTTTTTTTACCGCTATTTGACCTCTTAAGTCAATTTTTAGTACATTATCCGTATTCCTCGTATTATCTATATCTAACGATTGTGCCATCATCATACGGCCTTCCAATGCCTGTTCCCCGTTTACGATTTCTTCCGTTATCGTTCCCGTATCCGTTTCAATCAGCACCACGCCGCTCTCAATACTGTTTTCCCCCATGGAAATAGCAATCGACTCCGCTTTCGCATACTCATTGGTCTGGGCCATCTCCTGGGTTTGAAGGTTAAAACCGATTTCTACCGGCCTGTCCTCCGTAATTGCTCCCCCATCGCGGCTTTTTAGTTTGACCAGACCAGTCTCTCCTGTCAAAAGGTTATCCACTTCCCCTTCCACAACCGTATTGCTTTGATTAATATTCACTTTCACCGCATCCGGAGCAATACGGGTTGCCAATACTGCGCTGTTCTGTACACTTTCATCCAGCTTTGCCTTACTGTTCACATAATACTGCAAATCGATAAGATCCGTTTTTCCATCCTTGTCCAAATCGGTCAATTCCACATTGGGATCTCCTCGCAGCACACCGTTTTCCCCTCTGCTCATCGCTTCCATAAGGGCTTCTTTATCTGCCGCGTCAATTTTCCCATCCCGATTGGCATCACCAATCAGAAGCACGCCCGGATGGAATCCGGCTTTATAATCCACGCCCTCCAAATCTACAAATCCTGTATGAATCTCCGCAGTCTGCACATCTCCTTTTACAGTAATCTCCTGCTCATACGCAAGAAACCCGAAATTTGCTCCTGCGCTCCCATCCTCGGTCACCTTCAGGCAATAAGTCCCTGCCGGTAAAGCGTCAAAAGAAAGCATATGAGGTACCGGCTCTCTTTCAAGAGCTACCTGACCTCTTCCAATCACTGTTTGGCTGTTCTTATCTTCCAACGTTACATTAAGGGAAATATTGCTCGTCTCGCTAATCGGAAGCACATTCCTCATAATCACTTCCACACTGCCCTTCGCATCTGAAGGGGCATATTCGTTATTCCAGGCAGCATTCTTTAAAGAAAACAAGGTATTTCCTGACACTGTCAATGGCAGTCCGTCCGCCCCTAATCCATTTCCCTGTTCTCCCCCTTCTTCTGCCGTTCCGCTTTCCGTCTGTACTCCGTTTGTTCCTGCTGACGTTCCCGTTCCCGGCTGTGTTCCATTTGTTCCTGCTGGCGTTCCCGTTCCCGGCTGTGTTCCGTTTGTTCCTGCTGGCGTTCCTGTTCCCGGCTGTGTTCCGTTCGTTCCTGCTGCCGTTCCTGTTCCCGGCTGTGTTCCGTTCGTTCCTGCTGGCGTTCCCGTTCCCGGCTGTGTTCCGTTTACTTCGGGCACCGCTTCCGTTCCCATCTGTATTCCATTTGTTTTAGGCATTGTATCATTTTCTACTTCTGCCCCATCGCTCTTCGGTAAATCCGCTCCACTTATCCCTGCCGCCCGAACCGGAAGGATACTTGCTGTAATCAGGCAAAATGCCAGTAGCCAAGCCGTCATTCGTTTCATACATCTTCTCCTTCTCATTAGTTGCAATAGCTGTTTCTATATTTTTCCGCAATAAAATACGCTAACTTTTCATGTGGATGAAAATATTTTTCCCAAACGTCCAAAAACCCTTTTTTTGATAGCCCTTCCTTCTGTGACTGCTTTATGATTTCCGAAAAGCTTTTCACCATTTTTATAATTTCTTCTTTGCTCAAATCCCCGCTGTTAGCCAAAAAATCATAGCTGATGCATATTTCATCCCCACAAAATATATCGTCGATAAAGCGATATGCTATTTTCCAATTTTCCGCATCTAAAGAACACAATTTTCTAATGGAAATATACTTCTCAATATATCTCAAATAACTTTTTCTGCAAGTTTCGTTTTCCAATTCATTTAAAAGTATTTCTAACTGCTCTAACTGTTCCTTCCTAATCAAATCTTCTACTTTTTCAAAAAATGTGTCCGCCTCCGGCATCTCATCCCTTTGCCCGTTTTCATAAAACAGGAAACATCTGCGGGGAAATTCTACATCCCAGTCTTCGCCCAGCCTTTCTTTCAACCCCACAAGTGCATTACGGCAGCCCGTGAGTTCAACCGTTTCCGTTTCGTTTATCTGTATCAGCTTTAAATCCTTTTTATCTTTTAATACCAGATTCATTTCCGTATACAAATGGGCAACGGAAGTCAAAGAATACATAACATATTTATCCTTTTTTTCTATAGATAACAATTCCACCTCGCATTTTTTCATCCTTTGAAGGATATTACTCAATGCGCTGGAAGTAAGGTTCATCCTCTCCGCAATTTCCTTGTTTGTCATCGTATGGTCTAAAAGCAAAAGCATAATGCGTGCCATTTGCCTGGTAATAAATCGGCGGATTGTATTCTGGACTTCGGAATCCAACGCCAAATGATTCACTTTTTCCCCATTTATATTCTCCACAACATAATCCGGCATTGCAGTCCTCCTTTCCGGGCACTCACCGCCATCCAATAACCAACGACTTTACACTGTCCATCACACAATTTATGCGGCACTAAGCCAATGTTACAATGGTGTAAGTAATATTATCACAATATAACTCATTTTTCAATAATAATATATAACACTCTCCCTTTTTCTATCCTATTCTGTATTATACGACTTATTTTATTTACGTTTACTCACATTTATACTTTTATTCGGTCTGTCCGGTGGCTTTGATTGAAAATTTTACAAAGAATATTGAAACCGATACTTATTGACGGGGCTTGATGAAAAATTCAAGACTATGATAGGGGAACAACTGGATATTCAAGGGAAACTGAAACCCGTTGAACGGCGGTTAGGCACTCTAAAAAAGCACATTGAGCAAGCCGACATTTATTTCAAGTACAAGAGGCAGAAGCCGCTGACCGAAGCGGAGCAAATCCTGCTTACGGTGGCGAAAGATTATCTCAAAAGCGTGATGAACGGCAAGACCACAATCCCGACAAAGGCATGGAAAACAGAGTATACCAAGCTGACCGCCGAGAGGAAAACACTCAATCAGCGGTATCTTGCATTGAAAGAGGAAGTGAAAGAAGCCGAGAAAATCAGAAAGAGCATTTGCAGTATCTTGCGGCAGGAGCAGCAACCCCACAGAAAGCAGGATATGGAACGATAACAGACAGAGTGGCGGGATAGTCAAGGCATATTGCCGCCGCCCTGTTTTAAGTCTTGAATTAACCCGATAAATACAAAATTATTTATTGAATCTAATAACAAGAGTTTCTTGCAATGGATACTGAAAAATTTCGTTTCCCCACGGCATTTCTACACTCAACATTCCATCTGCTATATCAGTCAACAAAAATGTACCAACATCTGTTTTTTCTTCTTTCCAATCATCAGAGGGATAAACGAGAATTGTGTGCCTATCCAGATTCAAGGTTTCAAGATTAAGCAGATTTAATTCTCCAAATGTGTAATACATATCCCCGCTTTCGTCAGTTTTCGCATCTTCTATATACCATGAACCTATACGAAAAGTCTGAATCAAAATTTTTTCGTTATCTGCAAAACCGTAGTTGGCATCTTCTCCATAAAAATAATTAGAATCATACAAAAATTTGAACTGATTATTCACAATTTCAAGTAATACAAACCCTTCTTCACTCTCACCCGAAAAGTAAGAAAAAATCACATATCTTTCAGACGGTGATAGCAATAATGAACCACCACCATAACCACCAGAATGATATGGGAATTGAAATATATCTTTTGTTCCATCATTTGAGATTAAAGACAATGAAATGTCATCCTCATCCTGTAGAATAATTTTGCTTCCGTCTGCTAAAGTCACAAGATTTACTAAATCCTCCATAAAGGATATACCTCCAATCCCGATTTGTTATTAGTATGCCGACCCAAGTATAGCACATCTCTCCGCTGAAAACAATCTCCGTTCTACGTCCGTTCCGACTATCCAGACGGTCAAGGGATGATTAGTATTTTCGCAAAGAGCGCGAAAAATCTCCACTCTTAAACCCTTGACTGTCTGGATTTTTGCCGTTGCCATTTCCCCGCCGCGCTGAAAAGTTTGTGTCAATAACTCAAAAAAGCACTTGACGAAACGCTTCATGCGCCGTATAGCGGTATATTGTATATTTCCCCTACGCTGGGAACTGCATATACGCACGGAGCTGCATATATGCATGGAGCTTCGTATGCGTAGGGAGCTGCATATACGCACGGAACTTCACATATGCACGGGGCTGCACATATACATAGGGCTGTACATATACATGAACTGCACATATGCATGGGGCTGCACATAAAAAAGGTAGCTGGTTTTCCGTTCAGATAACCGCTACCTAAAATAAACAATATTACATTTTTACAGGAATCAATCACCCTTTTCTTCCCATACACACTTCACGTTATGTTTCGCAAACAGCTCCAGCCATTTTTCTTCCGGCTCTTCGTCTGTTACAATCATAGAAATATTTTCCAGCCCGCCAATGCTGGTAAAAGCAGTATAACCGAATTTTGAACTGTCTACGGCCAAAATGCTGCAGTTCGCACGCTCTAACATCGTCTTCTTATTCCGTGCATGCAGCTCGTTGGAATCCGTAATGCCGTTTTCCATGTCAAAACCCTTACAGGAAATAATCGTTTTATCCACATAATAAGAACGGAGCATCTGGTCAGTCTGGGGACCCACCAACGCCAAAGAACCTTCCATTGCCAATCCTCCCGTGGAAAGCACCCTCCAATCCTGTGTATCGAAAAGCTCAATAATAATTTCTATGGAATTTGTGATAATTGTCAGGTTCTTTTTTTCTTCCTTTAAAACCTTGGCAATAAATACTGCGGTGGAACTGGAATCCAGAATAAGGCTCTCCCCGTCTTTTACCATGCTATTAATAATCTCCGCAATCTTTTGCTTCCCAACTACATTGGTATTTTTACGGATATTAAAAGGCATATCAATATTGATATTCTCATTCAGGACAGCGCCGCCATAACTTTTGATAACATATCCGTCCTTTTCCAATTTTTCCAAATCCCTTCTTATTGTCTCTTCCGTAACACCATAAGTTTTGCTTAATTCACTGACAACAACCCTTTTCTCTTTTTGCAATTTCTCCAGTATTTCATTCCGTCTTTCGATTGCCAGCATATATCGGCCTCCTCCTTGTTGCAATTATTATAAATATTTGCCACCCCAACCAAAGTTGGTTTTGAGCAACTATAACTGATTTTAAGCAACCACTGTTGGCTTTAAGCAACCACTGTTGGCTTTAAGCAACCGCTGTTGGTTTTAAGCAACATTAGTTGCTTTTAAGCACAATGTTAGTCTTAAACGGCCAAAGCTGATTCCAGACAACTGAAACAGCTAAAGCTGGCTTTCACCTGCCACTTGGCTCTCTGCCTGCGGGAATCAAGCCCGGTAAAGTAAAACCATGTCGCTGCTGCCGACATGATTTTACTTTGCTGGGCTTGACAGGATATCCCGCTCCATTAGATTTTATGGAAGATATTGCCGGAATATCCTAACAGCCGAAACTTTTAGCGCCCGAATCCCATTACTTTACAAGATTGCGCGGCGTATTTTTTCATCCGGATGGGCAATGACCGTGGAATCCAGATACATGCCGTCCGCCCCGATTTCTTTTTTCGCCTTTTCGATAGCGGCATTTACGGCTGCCACTTCCCCGGTCAGCATCATGTAGGATTTTCCGCACATCCCTCTGGCAATACGCAGTTCAATCAATGTTACAATCGCAGTCTTTGCCGCAATATCCGCTGCCACAATAATAGAAGCCGCATCGTAGGTTTCCAATATGCCAAGGGCACTGACTCCCTCCACTTCCGTTGCCCCGTAAATGGCGGGGAATATGGAATCATGGGGATTCCCAAGTACAAAACTGTTAATCAGATGCATTCCGTAATTTGTCTTTGCCATATCCACTGCCGCCTTCACCGCACTCAAATCGCCGCTGATAACCGCAATATATTTGCCCGGACATACCGTCTGCGCTTCTATTATATCCACTTCTGAGGTTTTTACCATCGCATCCGCTGCCGTAACCCCCGCAGAAACTGTTTTGTATTCTACCATTCCGATTGCCTTGCTCATATTATGTACAACCTTCCTACTTTTGAATTATAACGTATTTGCCGGTTACTTCCACTACTTTTCCGCTGATAGAAGCGTGGACTGCCACGCTTAACCCATCCGCTGGCTTTGCTGCCATTTGCCCTTGCTCCACCATATCCCCTTCTTTTACAACCGGGATTGCCGGTGCGCCGATGTGCTGGCTGCACATAAGTTTTACTTTTTTGATTTCCCCTGACAGCTCCGTAATCGGCGCCGGTTTATCATATTTTGCCAAATCCAGCCTTGCCATCAGGCGTTCCATAGGAGCCCGTCTAAACTGCCTTTCTTCCGCTACAGGCGCTGCTTCCACCTTCGGCGGTTTTACCCCATGCGCCCTTAGCCCGGTTTTATAATCCGCTATCAGGGAGCGGGGCGAAAGACCTTGCATACAAGAATAATTCTCGCACAGCCCGCAAGAGGAGCAAAACATAGTGTTCAAAAAAATATCCGCATCTTGTATGTCTTTGCAGGTTGCCGCCCGCATGAACTTATGCGGCTCTATCGGATGCCCCAGCAAATGCCTTGGGCATAAATCCGTACACATCGTGCATTGGCAACATGCCGCCGCGGCACGTTTCAAATCAATGGAAGATTTCCTTCTCTTTTTTTGTATCAATAAATGCTCTTCCGGCAATACCAATACCGCATTGGTAGTTTTTGTTACCGGCAAAGCCCCGTTTCCTTCAAATCCCATCATCGGGCCGCCAATAAAATAGATTGGGTTCTTAACAGTCGTTCCCCCAGCCTGCCTGACCGCTTCCTCAATCGTACATCCCAAGGGCAGCCTTACCGTAACAGGGTTCTCCACTTCGCCCACAATAGATACCAGCTTATCCTCCACCGGACGTCCCAACGTTACGGCACGGTACACATTGTACACCGTCTCCACATTGAATACTGCTACACCGCTTTCTATCGGAAGACCGCCGGGCGGAACTACCTTTCCTGTCACTTCATAAATCAATACCACTTCATCCCCGGCAGGATATACTTCATCCAAAAGCCCGAGCCTTATCTCCGGATATTCCCCAATGCAGTCAAGCAGCGCAGTTATCGTCTTCTTATATGCTTTCTTTATCCCGATAACAGCCTCCTTCGCCCCCACACATTGTGCTATCATATGAAAAGTCCTCACGATTTCATATGCATTCTGCTCCAGAAGCTGCCGATGCAATTTTAAAAGCGGCTCGCATTCCGCACAATTCATGATTATGGTATCCGCTCTTTTATCCAGCTTGGCATAGGTAGGAAAACCGGCGCCTCCTGCGCCTACGATGCCGTTCTGCCGCAATATGCCGCTTAATTCTTCTATGCCGATATTCTTGCTCATGCTTACCCACATCCCTTTCAAAATCCGGTTATGTCCGGCTCTTTCCATCCGGCAGCCCCGCCGCCAAAGCAGGACTGCCAATCCACACAGAATTACCGTCTGTGAAGTTTACTCCTGCATCCATTGCCTTCCGTCATCAATAATACCTACAATCGCCGCATCTATCGGCGCATTTTCCACATCACATCCGATTCTTGCCGCGCTCCCCGTAGCAATCAATACACATTCACCGATTCCCGCACCGATATTGTCAATGGCAATCATCTGGTTTCTGCCGTTGCTCATTTTTTCCGCCAGTTCAACAACCATGAATTTATTCCCGATTAATTTTTCACTTTTCCTTGTGGAAACTACGCTTCCTACTACTTTACCTATGAGCATATGTATAACCATGCCTTTCTGCAATCCGTGCGTTTCCTGTCCGCCTCTTTGTTTTGTTAATTGTGGATAATCCTTACGGTATCCCCTGTCGCAATTTTTGCCGCATTGGCTTCATCCGTATCAATATGCATTTCCAGCGTAAAACTTTCATCTACCCTGACTTGCACATTATTAAATACGGTTCCTCTTTCGTTCTCCGCTTTCACGGATACAATATCCCCGTCATGCGCCCCCGCTGCCATAGCATCTTTCGGAGACATATGGATATGCCTTTTGGCAACAATACACCCTTCTTTCAGGTACAACGCCCCTTTTGGCCCTACTAAAGCAATCGGTGCGCTGCCGGTCACATTGCCAGACTCCCTGATAGGCGCTTTCACCCCTAATTTAATGGCATCTGTAGAAGAGATTTCCACTTGGGATTTGCTCCTTATCGGACCAAGTATCCTTACATTTTCTATCGCTCTAAGCTTCAAACCGACAATCGTTACCAGCTCATTGGATGCAAACTGCCCGCCCATCAGCTCTTTTTTCTTCGTCAAATGATAGCCTTCTCCAAAAAGGACTTCCACATGCTCCTGTGTCAAATGAACATGTCTTGCGGATACGCCTACCGGAACCATATACCCCTTGCCTGTATCCTGCTTCTGATTCATTGCTTCCATTACCATCCTGGCAATCAGCTCTACCTGGCTGTCAGCCATACTATTTTTATCCATGCTCCGTTTCCTCCAGAATCCTTAAAAGATTGAAGGGCGGGCATGGCCCGCCCCATCTTCACTGTAACTTCTTATTTCAAAACGGGAAGAATCTTCTCAACATCCGTATGCGGTCTCGGGATTACGTGTGTAGCCACTAATTCCCCAAGCCTTGATGCGCTTGCGCTGCCTGCTTCCACTGCAGCGTTTACTGCGCCTACATCGCCGCGTACCATAACGCTTACCAGACCGGAACCAATTTTCTCTGTTCCAACTAATGTTACGTTTGCTGCCTTTAACATTGCATCCGCTGCTTCAATTGATGCTACCAGACCTCTTGTTTCTACCATACCTAATGCTTCCTGTGCCATCCTTTTTTCCTCCTTTGGCTCTGCTTTAATTGTTTCAGCTTTTATTGTTTCTGTTTTCACTGTTTCTGCTTTTTTTACTTTATTTTCTACGGCTTTCGCCGGAGTTTTTCTTGCCGCGTTTTTCTCTTCCGCCATATGCTACTCCATTTCGTCGTTCCAGGCCGTTGATATATTTGTCAGCCGGCTGGCGCTCTTTTTCACCAATTTAATGATTTCTTCATGGGGATTGGCAATTACCACTGTAGCTGCCGGCTTTTTGATTGCGTTTTGTGCAGCAACTTCTATCGCCTGTTTCACATCCGATACGCTTCCCCGTATGATAATCGTAACCAGCCTGCCGCCCAGCTTTTTCTCCCATGTGATAAATTCCACATCTGCCGTTTTGCACATGATATCGAGAGCATCTATCGCTGCCGTCGTACTTGGAATCTCAAAGAACCCATATGCATTTCCCATGATTCTTTCACCCTTTGCCTTTCCCTTAAATCAGCGGTAAAATCTTTTCTACATCGCTGTGAGGTCTCGGTATTACATGAGTAGCTACTAATTCACCAAGGCTTGCCGCCCTGACACTTCCTGCTTCTACTGCCGCTTTTACTGCGCCTACATCGCCGCGTACCATTACCGTTACCAGCCCGGAGCCAATTTTTTCCGTTCCAATCAATGTTACTTCCGCTGCCTTTATCATTGCATCCGATGCTTCAATGGCTGCCGTAAGGCCTCTTGTCTCTATCATACCCAAAGCCAACTGTGTCATCTTCCTATCCTCCTGCTGCATGCTTTGCATGTTATGCCCCGCATGTTTCTTTCCTTTTTTTATTATACCTTATCCATACCGCTAAGTCTAAGCATTTTTTCCGTATCCGTTTCAGGACTTGCGATTTCGTGGGTCGCTACCACTCCGGCCAGTTCTTCAGCTCTTTGCTTTGCCGCCGCTACGGCTGCCCTTACATCCGATATGGAACCGCGGAATTTTATCATTACGATAAGCGGCACTGGGAGTGCATCCGCATTGGCCGGTTTATTCTTATCGAAATTCTCAATCGTTACATTGGCTGCTTTACACCCTGCATCCGCTGCAGCAAATGCTGTGGCAAGCCCAAAGACTTCTATAATCCCTACTGCTTCTCCCATACCTTAACTCCACTTCTACTTATTGATAATCGCTATTTTCAGCCCTTCCATTTTCAGGTTTGTCACATGGGCTTCGTTAATCTTATCTAACGGAAATTCGTGGGTAATCAGCTTATCTACCGGAAGCCCGATTCCCTTCGCCCTCTTTAAGAAATCAAAGGTTGTTGCATAATCCCTCAAAGTATATACCCAAGAGCCTACCGTGGTAATTTCTTTGGAGCAGATATCAAAGTGAGGGTTAATTGTTGCATCGCCGCCGTTGATGAAGAACCCAAGTTCACACAAGCCGCCGCCATTGCGGATAAATTTATAAATATTGGAATGCGCTACCGGGGAACCCGTACACTGGAATGCAAAGTCCGCAGGATAACCGCCGAATGCATCTTCCACCGCTTTTGTCAAAGCTTCAATGCCTTTATGGTCTTTGAAGTTTACGGACTTCTCCGCGCCCATTTCTTTTGCAAAATCAAGGCGCTTCTGCTCTCCGTCCACTGCCACAATATTTTCAATGCCCATTGTACGCAGGACAGCAATACAGATAAGACCGATAGGTCCGCAGCCCTGCACGACTACCCGGCTGTTAAAACGCAGGATGCCTGTCGTCTTCGCACGCTCTACCGCATGAATCAGCACGGCACAAGGCTCAATCAAAATCCTTGATTTCAAGTCCAAATCGCTGACATTGAAAACCGTGGAGCCTTCTCTTATCAATATGTAATCGGAAAACCAGCCGTTCAAATGGATATCGTCATCCGGAAGCAGCCCGTATACATCTGCGCCGCCTACGTTCTGTTTGTTCAAATCATACATCGTAATATCCGGGTTGTCTTTGAATATCATGCAGGTAACTACTTTATCCCCGACTTTTAACGGTTTCCCTGCGCTGTCTTTCTTCACATTCTTGCCCATTTTTACGATTTCGCCGGTTCCTTCATGCCCTAATGCCACCGGTATAAGGCCGAAGGGGTCTTTCTTAAATTCATGGGCATCGGTGCCGCAGACCCCGCAGCCTTCTACCTTTACTAAGATGTCCCCATCTCCCACTTCCGGAATCGGAAACTCTTTGATTTCATATTTTTCCAATGCGGTCAGCATGGCAACCCTTGCTGTTTTCGGTATCTGCCCTGCAGTTGCACCAGCATTTCCCGCCGGCGCGCTTCCCATCATGCTTTCCAGCACTTGCTTTACTACCGCTTCCACATCAATCGTGTTTATATTGCTCATATTTTTTCCCTTTCCTATCTGATGCAAAGACTGTCAGACATAACACAACGTCTTCTCTTCGTAAATGCGCTGGCACTCGTTAACCCTTCCCCTGTCCTGCTGGCAATGGTAAAGGTGCAATAGCCTTCACCCCCAAAGCCTAAAGCTGCATAAGAAGGTGCATTTTTTACGAGGATAGCCGTGTCGATTGCTTTCGCATATTTCGTAATGTTATCCACATTTTTGGAATGGATATGAGCCGAATGCCTGTTGCCATGCTCCAGCCAAACCGCTTTTTCCACCGCATCCTCAAAGTCTTTTGCCCTTACCATACCAAGGATAGGCATCATCAGCTCTTCCGAAATGAGCGGATGCTCTTTCTCACCCTCAAATACGATGCAACGGATATTATCGGGAACATCAATCCCTATCATGGCAAGCAGCGCTTTCGCACTTCTGCCTACGCATTTCCGGTTTAATCCTTTGGGTGTAAGGACTACATTTGTCAGCTTATCCTGCTCTTCTTTGCTGATTCTGTAACAGCCTTGTTCGCTGACCATATAATGCATCAATTCATCCGCTACGCTGTCCACCGCTACGATTTCCTTTTCAGCGATGCAAGGAAGGTTGTTGTCAAAAGTACATCCGTTTACAATATCTTCCGCCGCTTTCCTGATATTCGCCGTCTCATCTACCAATGCCGGCGGGTTGCCTGCCCCGGCCCCGATGCCTCTCTTCCCGGAAGACAGGACTGCCGTTACTACCCCTGGGCCTCCGGTTGCCACAAGCAGTGAAATGTCTTTATGCTTCATCATGATACCGCTTGTTTCCAAGGTGGGTTTTTCTACCGTACATGCAATTGCATCCGGCCCGCCTGCTTCCAGCGATGCCTCATTCAGCATATTCACTGCGAAAATGGAGGTCTTTATTGCCGCCGGATGCGGATTAAACACTACTGTGTTCCCGCCTGCCAGCATACCGATGGTATTGCAGATAATCGTTTCTGTCGGATTCGTACATGGCGTAATCGCGCCGATTACCCCGAACGGCCCCATTTCCACCAAAGTAAGGCCCCTGTCCCCGGACCAGGCCATCGTCGTAATATCTTCGGTGCCGGGTGTCCTTTCCGCTACCAGATGGTGTTTTAGTATTTTATGCCCTACATTTCCCATGCCTGTTTCCTGTACTCCCATACGTGCAAGGATTTCGGCATTTTCTTTTGTCTTTCTTTTTATAATCGTAATAATCTTTTCCCTTTGGTCCATAGACATGGTCTGCACTTTTTTCTGTGCCTGTTTTGCTGCCTCAATTGCTGCATTCATATCGGTAAAAACGCCTTTGCTTCCACTTACGTCAGCATTGATTTGAAGTTTGGCAACAACTTCCCTTACCACATCCTGCACCAGCTTTTCATTTACTGCCACTGTTTTATCATCCCTTTCTTCCGGCTATTTCATGGCTTATATGATTTGTCCGAACACCTCTCTGCCATATGCGGCCAAAAAGGTATCCTGTTCCAGCGTTCCGCCGCTTACGCCCAAAGCGCCCGCTATCTTTCCGTTTACCTCAAGCACTTCCCCGCCGCCAAAAATAACGATTTTCCCTTCATTGGTATGTTGTATCCCATAAAGGGGCTGGCCGGGACCGCACAGTTTGGAAAGGTCAGCCGTGGACATCTTTAACCCGGCAGAAGTATATGCCTTGTTCAATGCGATATCGAAGCTGGCAATATAAGCATCGTCCATACAATGGATGGCAACCGGCCTGGCTGCCTTGTCCGCCACCGCTATGATAACGGCAATCCCCATATCCCGTGCTTTATCTTCCACTTTTTCAATGAGCCTTTTCGCCGTGTCCAATGTCATAACGGCCCGCCCGGCTTCCTTCACTGCCTGCTCCACTACCTGACAGATGAACTGTTCATTCATGGTTTACCTCGTTTCTGCATTATGTAACGCCTCCCCAACGTTTCCAATGTTTTCATGCCCCGCCCGGAGCCTTTTTCAAACAGTTGGGGACTTCATTTTTTTAAAGCCCAAGCTGCTCCATCACTTTCTTCGTAATAGAAGCTACCAAATCAGCGTCCGCTTTGCCGTCAGAGCATGTTCCGCCGTGGCAGGAACCACCGCAGCTATGGCAGCTCGGTTTGCCGGCTTTTGCATTCGGGCACAAATCAGCCGGATGTTTGCCGGTCATGCCGAACTGCCTTCTGATTTCATACAATCTCTCAACCTGTGCCTGGGACAATTCCTTCGGTCCGCCAAGGACTTTGGATTGATATAATAAACGTGCATAAAATTCTACGGATTCCATCTTATGGTATGCGCTTAAAAGGGAATCGGAATATGCCAATGCGCCGTGGTTTTCCAAAAGCACTGCATCATAATACTGCAGATATTTGGAAACTGCGTCGGGAATTTCATTTGTGGAAGGTGTACCATATTCTGCAATCGGCACACATCCTAAAGAGATAACTGCTTCCGGCATAATCGGCTGTGTCAGCGGTATCCCTGCAATCGCAAAGCTGGTCGCATACAGAGGATGAGCATGTACAACAGACTGCACGTCCGGCCTTTCCTTATATACCCTCATATGCATCCTGATTTCGGAAGAAGGTTTGAAGCCTTTGTTCGCCTGGATAACTTTACCTTCCGCATCTACTTTGCAGATATATTCCGGTGTCATGAAACCTTTGCTTACGCCTGTGGGTGTGCAAAGAAATTCATTGTCGTTGAGTTTGACGGAGAAATTACCGTCATTGGCTGCAACCATCCCACGGTTGTAAACTCTCCTGCCGATTTCACACATTTCTTTTTTGATTTCATACTCATTCAGCATAATTCCCTTATCCTCCTTAGATTTATATGCAAAATATTGGTTTTGTGTTGTTTGTTCTTTTATAATACCACCAAAAACAACATAAGTCAACTTGTTTTTATGTGGAATATAGATTGGGAAATGGGGATACTACGAGGATATTACAATAAGATAGTTTCCAAATCTTCCGGGATATACAGGTTTCCATGATAGTACCTGCTTCCTTCCTTATAATATGAATCTTTTCTGTTTTTCAAATCACTGTCTTCCGTATGATATAGGATAAGGTTCTTTACTTTAAGCTCCTCAGCCATTTCACAGGCATCTTTGACCGTTTTATGGTGTTTTTCATAAGGGTTAAAGATATCTGCCTGCGAATGGAGGCAGAACGCTTCATGCAGCAGCCATTTGCTGTTTTCCACATAAAACCTTTCACAGGGATGATAAGACTCATCGCCGCAGCAAGTGAGCTTCTCCCCGTCTTCCAATTCCATACAAAAACCAAACTGCCTGTCTTTTATGGACTGTATATCGAAAAATGTGACTTCCCTGCCAAGGATTTCCCTTTTTTCCCCATCTTCCACCACATTCCAGCAAACACATTGATCCAATAAATTTATTTGCTCTTTCCACAGCAGTTTGCCTAACATTTCTTTTATCAACCCTATAACCTCTTCATGGGCATAAACGTTTGCCTTCCCGTTATAGCTGCCCTTGCCTTTGCATTGGCAGATTGTGCGGATTACCCAGATTACCCCCATCAAATGGTCAATATGTTTATGGGTAACAAATATTTCGTGGATGTCCATACAATGGTACCCTGCATATTTCAACTGGCGCAAAACCATATTCCCACCGCCTCCATCCACCATGAAATGTTTGTCGTTATCGCTTATCAAAAAGCATGTATTATAGCATTCCGTCACCATCGCACTTCCTGTCCCTAGCATTGTAATTTGCATTTTTTACCTCATTTCTGCGCAGCTTTATTGCACAAAGCCGATTCGGCTTTCAAGTTTGCGGATGCCGCGCAGACACAAACTTGGTTTCCTGTTCCCGTCTCTTCTGCCCTTCTCTATGATACCACAGGAAGCAATCATAGAACCAATAAATTTGCCGGAGAATCCGTTCCTATCATCCGTCAAAATCTTTTTACTCCATAAAACCAAGGCCTAATAAAAGGCAAACCCTATACCGGCAAATAAAAACCTTTGTTTTATCCTTAGATGAAATGCTTTTATCTATTAATCCCATCAAAAACTTAAGTTTTCATTGTATTGATTCGCAAATAGCTGTACAATGAAATAGTAGGCAGGGGGTATAGGGAGGAAAACTTATGGATAAACAAAGAAAAGGAACCAATTCAAAGAAAAAAATCGCAGATGAGATTTTATACCAAATAGGCGGAAGCGTTATTTTTGTATTGCTGCTCATAGCGGCTGTCGCAATCTGCATGGTAGGCTGGCTCAGCATTACCTCAAAAAAAACAGAGCTGATACAGGAGTCCAATGCGGCTGCAAACCAACTAACCGGTTTTTTGGAACAGTATACAAGAAGCGTGGAACAACTGGCCGTTAATCCTGAGATTAAAAGCATTATGATGGAAGCCGAATCTTTCGACGCTTTCTGGCAGGCCGAAAAAATGGATACTGCTATGGAAAACCTTGTAAGCATCGCAGATACCGATACGGAAAATGTCATGGCTGTATGGCTCTCCGACTTAGATACCAGTACGCTGGTACAGTCCGACGGCTTTAAGAGCGAAGAAGGCTGGGACATCACAGGACGCGGATGGTATGGATGCATTACGGAAAAGAAAACCGTCCTCACGGAGCCATATGTGGATTCCTCTACCGGAAAGATGATTTTAAGCGCTGCAGCCCCGGTTTATGACGATGCGACAGGCGCCGTTCTTGGAGCCGTGGGTATGGATATCTCCTTAGACCATATGACGGAAATTATGAGCGAATATAAAATTGGCCGGAACGGATATATCCTGTTATTATCAGGAGGCGGCACCTTCCTTTATCACCCGCAAGGCGATATCGTACAAAAGAATATCAAGGATGTGAATATATCCAACAATGTTGCAAATGCAATTACATCAAAAAGCAATGAATTTTTGAAATACAAAACAGAGGGCAATACAAAATATGGCTTCTTGCAGCATGCCGGAGACACCGGATATGTTGTATTGAGCAGCCTTCCCATGTCGGAATATTACGCCACACTGGTGGCTATGGTTATCGCTCTCGTTGTTATTTTTGCAGTCGGCATCACGCTAATAGCATTCAGCATCAAAAAAAGCGCTAAAAACCTGACCAAACCGATTTTGGCACTGAATCATACCGCACAACAGCTTGCCGACGGTAACTTGGACGTCAATCTACATATCACAAGCGAGGACGAAATCGGGGAGCTGGGCGAATCCATCCAAAAGACGGTAGACCGGCTAAAAAAATACATTGCATATATTGACGAAACAGCGGAAGTTTTAACACAAATCGCCGCCGGAAAGTTAAGCATCCATTTGAAGAATGATTATGTCGGCGAATTTCAGAAAATAAAAACCGCTTTGCTCAATATTTCCGATTCCATGAATCAGGTTATGCTCGGAATCAATGAAAGTTCGGAAAGAGTATCCGTCGGGGCCTCCGAACTCGCCACTGCTTCACAGGTCCTGGCAGAAGGCGCGGAAGAGCAGGCTGCTGCTATCGAACAGTTGACAGCGACTACCACTACTGTTGCGGAACAAGTAGAAAACAGCCGTCACGGGGCGGAAGCTTCCGCCAAAGCTACTGCGCAGGCAGCCGGGATGATTGAACAAAACCAGACAAAAATGAAATTAATGATGGATGCCATGAATGAAATCCACACCACTTCCCAAAAAGTGGTAGGCATCATCCAAACCATCGAAGATATCGCATCACAGACAAACCTTTTGTCCTTAAACGCTTCCATTGAAGCGGCCCGCGCCGGCGAAGCGGGAAGGGGTTTTGCAGTGGTTGCCGATGAAATCGGGAAGCTGGCATTGGAAAGCTCCAAGGCGGCAAATACCACAAAAGAGCTGATTGAAATTTCCATAAACGAAATCAATAAAGGCAGTACCATCGCTACCGATGCTATGGACTCTCTCAAAGAATCCGTAACCGCTGTAAACCATGTCAATGGAATGATTCAGGAAACAGCCGAAGATGCTGCAGTCCAGGCGGAAAACATGAAGCAGCTTCAGGCCGGAATCGAAGACATGGCTCACGGAATCCAGGACAATTCCGCAGCTTCTCAGGAAACTTCCGCAACTTCGGAAGAATTGGCTTCACAAGCTGAAATACTTAATAAAATGGTTCAGAAATTTGAACTTTGCTAATCTACACCCCGCAGCAGGCTGGCGCAGTATATATTTACCGCATGGCAGGCTGCGGGGAATTATTATCCCACGTAACATTTTTGCTATGGAATATGGAGACATTGCAATGAATGAGAGAAATAACGAGATGAATTATGAAAGGAATGAATTGGAGAAGTGCCTAAACGGAGAATATTACGACTGCCATGATAAAGTTTTTCTTAATCTCAAGACCCGGGCAAGGAAACTGTTGAAAGAATACCATGCCCTTGCCTATGAACAGAAAGAGGAAAAGACCAGGATTTTAAAGCAATTATTTGCCCAAATCGGCTCAAATGTTTCGGTCGGTTTACCATTTATCTGTGATTATGGGCAGAATATTTATATCGGAAACAATGTTTCGGTAAATATGAACTGTACCTTTGTAGACTGCAATAAAATAACAATCGGAGATAATGTACTGATTGCATCTAACGTGCAGCTCTATACCGCAACACACCCTGTTAATTTGGAAGAAAGGCTTACCCCGGATTGGAGCCCCGAAACAGGGGAATATTTTTGCCGTACTTATGCATTGCCAATACGAATCGGAAACGGCTGCTGGCTAGGAGGCGGTGTCATTGTCCTCCCTGGCGTAACAATAGGGGATGGCTCCGTTATCGGCGCCGGAAGCGTTGTCACAAAAGATATACCGGATAATTCGCTGGCCGTAGGGAACCCATGCCGCGTTCTCCGGAAAATAAATAAAAATGAATAAAAAAGACTGCTGGCAGGATTCTCCGCCTGCGGCGGGTCGCGACAGCGACATGCTCCCCTTCCGCCGCAGTGCGATATTGTATGTCTATTGTTCCCCTTTTCCTATTTGAATCTTTCGGTCTTTATAATAATACTCCATATCATGTTCGTTTATTTCACGCATAATCCTGCAGGGATTCCCTACAGCAACAACATCTGCCGGAATATCCTTTGTCACTATGCTTCCGGCGCCAATCACTGTGTTATCCCCTATGGTAACCCCCGGCATGAAAATGGCTCCTGCTCCAATCCAGCAGTTCCTGCCGATATGAACCGGCATATTATATTGATATATCTGCTCGCGTAATTGAGGCAAAATCGGATGCCCGGCAGTGGCAATCGTCACATTCGGCCCAATCATGGTATAATCGCCCACATAAGTATGTGTATCATCCACGCATGTCAAATGATAATTGGCATAAACCATTTTTCCGAAATGGCAATGATGCCCGCCGAAATTTGCATAAAAGGGGGCTTCGATATATACTCCCTCTCCGCAATCCCCCAGCATATCTTTCAGCATTTCCGCCCTTTTTCCGTTTCCGACGGTTTTGTCAGATTATACTCGCATAACTTATCCTGATAAACTACCTGTTCTTTGATAATTGATTCATCACCCGGAAGATAAAGATCTCCCGTGTGCATCTTTTTTTCATTTCACACATATCGCAGCCTCTTTCTCCCAAGGCATAATATCCCCTTCTTCCCTAAGATACTCCAATATCTCAGGAACACCCTGCTGCTTTTTGGAATCCACAAAGAAAATCTTCTTGCAGCCTGTCAGCCGAAGCCACTGTTCCGCCCTGCGGGGATTGGCGCCTTTTTCATTTATTTTCGTTACAATACCTACCACTTCACGGTTCACCATACATGTGATATTGGGGGGATATAAAGAATACGGCTCCGTAGCGGATAAGAGAAGCCCTACAATATCCGCTTCGTAAGCATAAAGAGCCAATGCATAACCAAGCTGCTTTGTCTGGATATATTCCCCCGGCGTATCAATGATAACATCAAAATAATTGATATATTGGGTTTTGTGGTATTCGATATGCTCCCCTTTCAGCGCCTGGGTCAGGGTTGTCTTCCCACACTCACTCCGCCCCATCAAAATGATTTTCTTCACCATAACCTCCATCATTCCGCTTCGCAGAATCACAAATCCAGCCATGAAAAGCCCGGAAGAATGCCCTTTCCGGGCATTCTTCCAAACATTTAGAAACTCTTAGGCTGCGTCCTTTGCAGCCTTAGTGTTTCTTAATATTTTTATCACACTAACTCCCATGATTCCACTCTGCAGTATCTCAAATCCAGCCATGAAAAGCCCGGAAGAATGCCCTTTCCGGGCATTCTTCCAAACATTTAGAAACTCTTAGGCTGCGTCCTTTGCAGCCTTAGTGTTTCTTAATATTTTTATCACACTAACTCCCATGATTCCACTCTGCAGTATCTCAAATCCAGCCATGAAAAGTCCGGAAGAATGCCCTTTCCGGGCATTCTTCCAAACATTTAGAAACTCTTAGGCTGCGTCCTTTGCAGCCTTAGTGTTTCTTAATATTTTTATCACACTAACTCCCATGATTCCACTCTGCAGTATCTCAAATCCAGCCATGAAAAGTCCGGAAGAATGCCCTTTCCGGGCATTCTTCCAAACATTTAGAAACTCTTAGGCTGCGTCCTTTGCAGCCTTAGTGTTTCTTAATGTTTTTATCACACTACCCTCCATGCTGCCAGTTCTACGTCCTCGTAAACGGGCATACGGCAAAACCCATTTTTTCTTTCGTATAGTCAAGCACGGCCTTCAAAGAAGCTTCCGTCTCCGATACCGTTCCCGTAATAATTAATGTTCCGCTGAACCTGTCTACAAATCCAAGCTCAATCCCCGCCGCCTTTACCGCAATGTCCGCAGCGATGACGGCCGTTTCCGCCGGGCTGATGGTCAGTACACCGATTGCTGACCTTGCATAATCCACACTCGGGTCAAGGCCCAGTTTTTCATATAAGATTTTATCCGGATTGGCTATCAGGTGGGCAATCGTAATCTGCTTCCCCGGCACCAACTCCTGCACAATCCTCGTTTTTCCTTCTGTTGATAAATTATCCAAATGGTCATGTATTCCCATATTTTTCTCCGTTTCCACATCTTTTTCCCAGAACAAAGTGCGCGTTACGCTTCCATGTGCCCATTAGCCCTGCCTGCGCCATATTGTTCGTTATGCGCAACGATACATCTTTTATCCGCCAATCTGGCAAGCCAGCCCCGATTCCGACTCCGCCGCCTTTCTTAACACCTCCATATGTTCCGCTGCCGGAGGAACAATATCTTTCATCAAATATTCCCTTTCCAAACCGTCATATTTGTCCTGCCCAAGCCTATGGTAGGGAAGAAGATGGACTTTTTCCACATTCCCCAATCCCTTTGCATATTTTGCGATGGCACGGATTTCTTCCATGCTGTCATTGAAAGTGGGGATAACCGGAATCCGTATGCTCAGTCTTGTCTTACCGGAACCGGCAATCTTCTTTGCATTTTCTAACATCAATTCATTGCTCTTCCCTGTAAACTCCTTATGTTTTGCCGGATTCATATGTTTAATGTCCAAAAGATAATGATCCAAATAAGGCAAAATGCTTTCAATCACTTCGTATTTTGCACACGCCATACTTTCCATAGCCGTATTTATCCCCATTTCCTTTGCCGCACGCAGCAAATCTCTGGCAAATTCCGGCTGGCAAAGGCTTTCGCCCCCCGACAGCGTCAGTCCGCCGCCGGAACGGTAATAATAAGGCCGATCCTGCTCCACCGTTTTCATCACTTCTTCTACTGTAACATCCCGTCCGATTACCTTTGGTTCTCCTGCCACAATCATTGTCTGAATCTTATATTCCTGAGACTCCGGGTTGCAGCACCATCGGCATCGCAGCACGCAGCCTTTCAAAAACACAATTGTCCGGATGCCGTCGCCGTCATGGATGGAAAATTTCTGGATATCAAAAATACGTCCTTTCGTCTGTTTATAAGCTTCCATCTTATTTTTTATTCCCTTTCCGTCTATGCACCGAATCCCTGCTCCGTCCTATTGATGATATCATCCTGAAGGGAACGGGATAATGTAGTGAAAAGTGCGCTGTAGCCTGCCACCCTTACCACCAAATGTTTGTATTTCTCCGGGTTCTTCTGTGCATCCAGCAACGTTTCCCGGCTGACTACGTTAAACTGCATATGGCTTCCCTTCTGGTCGAAGTAAGCGCGGATAAGGGCAACAAATTTTTCCAGCCCTTCCCTTCCGCTCAATGCCGAAGGATGGAACTTTTGGTTAAACAAGGTTCCGTTGGAAGCGATGTAATGATCCAGCCTTGCCACGGAATTAGCCGCCGCGGTAGGTCCATTTACATCCTTGCCTGCCGACGGAGACACGCCATCCGCTACCGGCGTACCTGCCAGCCTTCCATCCGGTGTAGCCCCAGTCTGGGCGCCTAAAGGAACATTCGCCGACACCGGATACAATCCGGCCTGATAAATGCCTCCTCTTGGATTCTTATATTCCTGAAGAGGTCTTGTATATGTATAAGCCACATCTCTTGCAAAAGCATCTACTTCCGGGATATCATTCCCGAATTTAGGCACTTTGTCAATTAACTTTAACAGCCTTTCGCCGTTTTCTTTCACTGCAGGCATTTCGGAAGTCTCAATAACCGTCTTCATAATAGCGGTAATTTCCTTCTCCCCAATCTCTTTGCCCGCTGCTTTTAATCCGGCAGCAATCTGTGCCGTCATATCCCCTATCATTTCTTTCGTCAGACCTTTGCCGTAATTGGTCGCCATAGCCTCTTTAAACTCTTTTAATGTCGCCTTATGTTCATCGAATACAAGGGTCTTTATCGCATACAGGGCATCCGCCATATTGGCCACTCCAAACCCCTGCGGACCGGTAAAGTTATAAACAGCTCCACCCTCCTGCACAGAGAGCCCGCGTTCCATGCAGTCGTCCACCATACAGGATAGGAAGGGCAGCGGACAGCGTTCCGCATGGGCCACATCAATGGCATTGTCCGCATTTACCAGCAATTTAATCATATAATTCATCTGCTCTTTATAAGCATCATAAAATTCTTCAAATTCCTTCATCCCCTCAATCGGCTTCGTCGCCACGCCCACTTGGACACCCTTGTCTTTTCCCTGGGTAAATACCAGTTCCATCGGCCGGCACATATTGAAAAACGCTGCATCATGCCATCCTTCCGTCTTCCCTGCCTTCTGGGGTTCTACACAGCCGATGATATTGTATTCCCTGGCATCCTTTAAAGTCAGCCCTCTGTTTATCAATGCTGGAATAATCACTTCATCATTATAATAAGCCGGAAGCCCTACTCCCGTCCTTGTCAGTTCTGCCGCTTTAATCAAAAATTCATGGGGCGTGCCGTTCCAAACCCTTACGGAAAAAGAAGGCTGGGGAAGCTGCACATGCATAGACGCCTGAATGGTCATAAAGGACAAATCGTTTGTCACATCTACACCATCCCCGTTCTGCCCTCCGGCAATCAAGTTCTGGAACAGGCTATAGCCTGCAAACCCTTCTGCGGAAGCCGCATCCCTGCATTTATTCAAATCATTCAGTTTTACCCAAATACAATCAATTAGTTCCTGTGCAAATTCTTTGCTTAATGTTCCCTTTTTCCTGTCCGCTTCATAATAAGGGTACATATATTGGTCAAAACGCCCGGGGGAAATGGAATGCCCGCTGGATTCTAACTGCAAAAGCTGCTGCACAAACCAGAACGACTGGCAAGCCTCATAAAAAGTTTCCGCCCCCTTCGCCGGTACCTTACTGCAGTTTGCGCTTATCTGCAACAGTTCTTCACGCCTTGCGGCATCCTTGCATTTGGAAGCAAGTTCTTTTGCCAACAGGGCATATCGGTTGGCATATGCAATCACCGCATCACAACTGATAATCACAGCTTGCAGGAAGCGTGCCTTTCTCGCATAGTTCCCATCGCCAAAATCACATTCCGACAGCAATTTCTCCGCTTCCTCACGGATACCTTCATATCCTATAGCCAAGACTTTCTCATACTGCACCGTCACATGCCCAACGCCATTATAAAAATAGTTCCCCGGTGTAAACATATTATGTTCCATAGCAATCAAGGTCTCAGGCTCCATATAAGCGGTTGCCAGTTCACTGGTAGTCTTCCCCTTCCAATAACAATCCGCTTCCTTAATTTCCCGTTTTGCTTCTTCCGATATGTAAAAAGGGTCGGCACTGCGGGTTGCCACCGTATCGAACTCGGCTTCCAGCCATTCATAAGAAAACTCCGGATATGTCTGGCATCCTCTGGGGGCAATGGTGCTGCTCCCCACCACCAGCTCCTCATCCCTTATAATAATAGGAATGTTCTCCAAAATATGGGCAAACGCCTTTGCCCGGCGCATAATCATCGGCTCATTTTCCGTCTCTTTATAAGACTCCGTAATCAATCTGGCCCTCGCCGATTCAATCTCCGGCATTTTGGCAAACAGATTCGCAATCAGCCTGTCGATTCTTTCTGTTTTCTTGATATCCGTAATTTCATAGTGGTACAATCCCATAGCTACTCCTTCCGCCATCTTTTTCTATGACCGCTTTTTACTTTGCTTTTTATACCTATTCCAATTCTGTTTTTGTCCTGTTTCTGTTTCGTTTCTGTCCTATACCGCCTTTATCTTATTTCTTTATCCCAATTCGACTTTGTGTTCCCAAAGTCCCCAAGCTTAAAACAAATGAGTATTTATAAATTACCCTCAACTATAATAACAGATGTATGCTTAAGCGCCTTTTTTACCCACGCAAGAAAATCCGTGAGTAATCCTTTTTTCCCGTTACTAACGCGGTTCAAATCCTGCTCTATTTCATCAATAATCCTATGCCAATCACTTTTTCCAATCCAATTACAAAAACACACGTCGAAAACCGGTTCTAATGTTCCATCAAAGGCATCTTTGATAGGATATATTTTGTCGAAGTAATCAAGCAAAAGTTCATAATCCTGTTTATAAATTCTTAACAGGGAAATATAGCAGTGCCATTCTCTCATCCTCTTCCGGCAGGGGGCTCCCAAATTTTCTATCTGTCTATTGTTTATTATAACCATCCCGCTTCTAAAAGTCAACTAATCCAACATTATTTTTGTTGTTTTTATGTTGTTTTTATGCTATTATAGTCTTGTGGTAATTTTGATTTTCTTTTTTATTTCCGTTTTTTGTCAATTGGATTCTACAAACAGACATGGAGGATGACTATGCATTCCTTTGAATTAGATGTCCATACCCATACCGTTTCCAGCGGGCATTATACAAAAGATACCATAACAGATATGGTAAAATACGCATCCCTTACAGGGCTTAAGCTATTGGGAATCAGCGAACACGGGCCGGCAATCCCCCATTCCTGTACCCTTTCCTATTTCCGCGGGCTGTCCACAGCCCCATCCATTCGCATGGGAGTCCGTATATTGTACGGGGCAGAAGTAAATATTCTGGATTTTTCCGGCGCCCTGGACTTGCCGGAAAGTATTATGAAAAACCTTGACTATTGTATGGCGGGTATGCACACGCCCTGCCTCGCCCCCGGAACCAAAGAAGAAAATACGGCTGCCTGTCTCCATGCTATAGAAAACCCTTATATCCGCATTATCGCCCATCCGGACGATACGAAATATCCGGTCGACTATAGCCGCCTTATGGAAGCTGCCATAGACAACCGCGTCCTTCTGGAAATCAACAGCAGCTCCCTCGCCCCCAACGGCTACCGCGGCAACGTAAAAGAGAATGACCGGGCTATACTGGAGCTTTGTCAAAAATACCATTATCCGGTACTTCTCTCCAGCGACAGTCATGGCCATTCCCACATCGGAAACTTTACCTATGCTCTCGCCCTTATCCGGGAAATGAATTTCCCACAAGAGCTTATCCTCAACTATTCCGCAGAAAAATTTCTGCATTTCCTTCATTCATAAAATCCGGCAGGATTCCCTACCCACGGCAAACCGACAGAATGCGGCTGCCCCAGCCGCCATTTCTTTTATATTCCGCACGTCCTTCCGGAAGATTCCTGTATGAGACATTTTTTACTTCAATTACATCAATTATTCTGGCTTACTGATTTTCCGTTGCCAAAATATTGCCACTTTTCAAAATCATATTGTCGTTTTTGCTTTGAATACACAGCATCATTTCTTGAAAGAAGATACACACAATACTGGGGTCATACTGATGCCTTCCCTTTTGGAATGTTCTGCCAATAAGCGATGCAAGCTACGGGGTAACCTCAATTTAAATTGACCGGAATAATCTTCCAAGCTGTCCGGTTCATTAATCTTAATCCCCTCTTCAAGTGTGGCTTCAATCCATTCCCTCTTAGCATCCGATGCATTTACCACCGCTTTTCCGATGCCTAATCGTGTAAGCACATCTTCAGCCCGTTATTTTACGGTTGGATTTATTCTTAAGTTTAAGGTTGCTGTTTTTCCATATCAAATCATCTCCTTTGATTGAATTGTAACGCATTTGTCGTTACTCTTCAATGTGAATACTAAAATCAATCCACATTTGCTGGCAACATTTATTCCCCCCCAAATCATGATAATATAAATAATACAAATATGGCAGGATATCTCATAGATTACCTGCCATACCTAATAGCTTATGCTAAATTAAAATCACTCGAACTCGACAATTACTAATCAATTTTGTTTAGATATTATTTGTTGTCGTGTTTATAGTTCTTTTAATTATTTGATTTCTCCATATTACCCTGCTTATACAGGCTAATGTTATCAATTTATTATCGGCATTGATAACACTTACTCTGAAACTGCGGATAATAAGCAATATGTTCCGATTCAAATCATAAGCGGTTTTGTTTAGAAATGCAACATCAATTTCTGACCTTTCTTCGCAAGCTATTCATTCAAAGTAATCCAAACTTCTGGAGTCAAATTCAGAACAACCGCCGACTTTTTAAAATCATTTAATGCATCAAGCAAATGAAATGATTTAAAATCTGAAAGTTTGGTTAACGTCTTTCGATTAACTAACATCCACAAGCAAACACTACGTCCATTAAATACATTTTTTCCTATTTCTCCTGCATTAGCCAATCTCAAAGATGTTGTAGCCTGTTTTACCAAATAAACCAAATCCGCCTGTTGGTGCTGATCCTTTATCATAATTACATTCTCATCATCCATAAGATCTGCCTTTTCTATACAGTATTTTCCATTAATATATACATTATTTTTATGCAATTGTGTATATTTGCCACTCGCTACCAACGAATCAATTAATTCCGTTTCCGTTTGATTTGTGGATTGTCTTATATGAAAATTAATACTATCGACTTGTTCTTGGATAAATTTAACATATGATTCACTAAACTCAACCCATTCATTTTGAAAGAAAACATAATATTTCCCATCAAATTCCACAGTAATTTGCAATAACTCTTTTAATTTCTTTGCAAATAAAGATTCGTCATTTTCATTGTAAAATATCACCCTAATAGAATTGTAGTTTTCTTTAATTTTTTCTTTATTGTTTAAAATCGTTTCACGAATATAATTTATATCCAAAGCATCACTAATATCTGACAAATCCGTTTTGAAAAGTTTGAGAGAATAGCGATAATCATTTGAAAAGTTAAAGTTAACCCCTGTCAACCAATAATCACTAACATCAACATCCGTAACAAAATCCAAAAAATGCTTATCTAATTCTTTGTTTAATGTTTCCAAAACATCCCTATCAATAACTTTATGATATCTTGGAAGTTTAATATTTACTTCTGATTTCAATACTTTTTCTATCTCATCTGTAAAATGATAAAGTTCAATCGGGCTTAAATGAAAACTTTTGCCGAAGGAAAATCGTGCAGATTCTCCAAAGTCAGCGGTTTCTCCCCACAATTCCTTATCTATCGTTTTACATTTTACATAGCTAAATGCCTCACCATAATCACGAGAATCATCAAATTTTCTATTTCGTAGATATGACGTTATATCTTTTTTCCCAGCTGACGTAAACGTTTGTGAATGTTTCATTTTTAGCCCTTGCGGATCAAGAATTCGTTCTGCAAGATTTAAACCAAAATCTTTATCACAATACTTACGAATAATAAAATGCGTCTGCCCATAAGAAAGTACATATGAATAATCATTTTTTTGTATCAGAAAAAGCCCCGAAACGGATTCACTACCTATATTTTCAGTATAGTATGCAAATCTTTCTTCCGATAACATTTGCTGATAATAGTTTAACCATCCTCTATTTTCGGAATGCTTTTTTCGCAGATATAGTGCAGAGTAACTGTTTTCATCTTCATTATCAGCCTCACATTCAAATCCATTATTCTCCAACTCAACCGTCAGATTATCAACTTTGTCATTTTCAATTCTAAAAACATTAACTTTCATATAATTTTCCCCTTCTTACTCCTCAGAATTTATCGCATTGCCTATTTTTCTCGCGGTATTTTCTATCTGTAAGTGTATAAACTACACCCGAAATCTCCATTTTCTAATTGCTCTTTCCTGTATCTTCAATAAGGCTCTGCTTTAATACCTGTATCGTTTGCTGATTCTTTTTAAGAATCTCAAGCTGACGATATGCTTTTTCCCTTAATATTCTTAATCTTTCGATTTTAGATACTTTCCGTCTTATCAAATCGGCATTTGTATCTTCCAAATTGATAAGTACAACCAATTCTTCCGCCGAAGCAAAATCTCTGATATTGGGAATTTTCCCCTTTATTCCTTTTTCACTCCTCCATTGTGCCGCTGTTTTTCCAAACAAAGCCATATTTAAAATATCCGCTTCAGAAGCATATGTATATGCCATTTCCTGCGGAGTTAATGTCGGTGTAATCAAAAACTCCTTTACCGCATCTGTATGGATACGATAGTTTATTTTTGAAAGTTCTCTCTTTACATCCCATCCAATCGCTAAACGGTTTGCTTCGTCTTTCTTTAATCGCTGATAATCCTTGATAATATAAAGTTTAAATTCTGGAGAAATCCACGAAGCAAACTCAAAAGCAATGTCTGTATGAGCATAAGTGCCACCATATCGTCCCGACTTTGATATGATACCGATTGCATCTGTTGCTTTTATCCATTGCTGCGGCGTCAGTGTAAACGCATTATCTCCCGACTCCGCTTTAAACCTATCGAATTCGATAGGTTTAAAATTGGGATTATGGATTTGTTCCCACAAGCCCAAAAACGAAATCGTGGAATGATTACGTATCCAGTTTGCCACCACGATAAAAGCATTATCAGGATTTTTATATTTAGCAATATCAGTCAGCGAAATATAAGCATTCTCATTAACAACATCACCCATTACTCTAATTTCTGTTCCATTAGCATCTATTTTCATACTTTTTATATAACTCCCCTTTATTACATCATTTCTAAAAAACGCCAAAATATTATATCATTTTTCCAGTAACGCTCTTTACTTCTTTTTATTTCCCCATTCACTTAATTCAATAAGCGCTTTCATCGAATTTGGGTTCTTTAACAATTCAGGAATTATCGTCTTCATTATTGTTGTATTTGGATCTTCCAACGGTACAACTGGTGTAGAAGCCTTAATAATTGCTTGTATCGTTTCTGTATCCTTATTATGAATTTCATTTTTTAACTGGGATATATCATCTTGAATTTCATACAAAACCGAAATCAACTGGGATATATCACCATTCGTCTCCTTAATATCGGATCCATCTTCATTGTTTTGATCTGATTGCACATCAAATGATAATGCTCCTATTGTTTTAATTAACCTAGATTTAATCTCCTCAACCGAATCCAAGTCACTCAGATCATAATCAAACGCTCTAATTCCTGCTATATCAAAGGGAATCCCTTCATTTTTACACTTTAAATGAATAATTGGCTTTCCAGTTGAAGCTCTATAGCCCATCTCATAAAAAGCATTAGGGTTATATCCTGTAATATCAGCAATCACAAGTTCTGATTTCAGTAAGTAATCTATAATAGTCTGGGTTATTGAATCTGGTTGGTTTAGCTTGTCCACTCATATAGGTTCAAATCCTGTTTCTTCGCATACAGGTGCGATAATATATTTAAATATTTGATCAGCACGTTTTCTCACTTCGCTTCCTTCATTACCTATTGGTGATACCACAAAACATTTTCTCATATTCTCACTCCTTAATTTTATAGAATATATACCTCTATCCACTTTTTTTATCAACCCGTTTCTCATTAAAGTATTCAAAGATCCTGCAAATTGTCCCTCTGTATAATCATGAATATCTCTTTCCTTAAGATAGTGCTTAATCTCCTGAACACTATGCTCCTGCTTATCTGATAAAAATTTTAATACCATTTCCTGTATTATCGAACTCATTGTCATACCTTTATCCCTCCTTAGTCTACTTTAATAATACCGCTTTAATATTTTTAAACCAAGCATTTTCTTGCATTCTTGTTTTATTTCTTGTCATCCTTGCATCCTGTTCATTGATAACACAAAGACATCTCTTGGAAAATCAAAAATACATGGCAGGTAACCTCATAGACCACCTGCCATATAAAATAATCTGTATAAAATTTTTATTATTCTACTCGAACTCTATCATGCCTCGGCTGTCAAAAAACTATCCGACAGCGCCGTCTGGCAGCTGGAACAAAAGAATATTGGGCAAATGACTTTCGTATAATGAAGATGACACCCAAAGCTTTTTATGTACTACCCATATTTCATTCTTCCGAAACCCTCTGTATATGCATGGCCAAATACCCAATCTCCACTTCATCCAGCGGTTTTTTCAAATATTTCTCCAAATGCCCGCAGACAATCGATGCCAGCCGGAAAGCATCCGGGAATTTCTCCGACATGTAATCGTTCATATTCAGCTTCAGCTTTTCCCCTTTCACTGCCCGCGCCGCCATATACCGGACATGGTTCATCAGCCTGTTGTAAGAAAGGGATGCCACGTCAATGGTCAGACCGGTCTCCTCTTCTACCAGTTGGATACATTCCCTAACTGTCCGCGCTATCTGCATGGAAAGCGCTACATTTTCGTTTTCGATAGCGGAATGGATATGAAGGGCAATATAGCCGATTTCATGTTCATCGATTTCCACATCCAGCCTTTCCTTCAAAATAGGGCAGATGCGCTGTGCCGTTTTATATTCCATATGGAACAGCGCACGGATATCCCCCGTCAATGGATTGCTGATTTGCTCCTTATTCCGTATCCTTTTTACTGCAAACGCAATATGATCTGCCATAGGGAAAAGGATTGCCCAGTCGATTTTGCCAAAAACCTTTTCGCTTTCTTTTAATATCTGCTCCGTAATCTCCAGGAAAACCGGGTCGATGCTTTTTACCAGTTCCGCTGCCGACCCCCGCTGTGTCTGCTCATGCAGCGAGTATACCGTACACTCTTCCGGAACCTCTATCCTTTCACTGACTTTTCTCCCAAAACCGATGCCTTTTCCAATAAGAAGATACTCCCAATTGTCGTCCATCCCAATGCCAATCACCGTATTATGGTTTAACACCTTCTTGACTCTGAACATGCTCCTTTATCCCCCGCAGATGCATTTTTATCCATTACTCTTCATACGTATCTACCGCTAATAGCTCTTCGCCGGCTTCGATTGCCCCGCTCTTTATCAAACGTACTTTTTGGTTTTGTGCAAGTTCCGTACACAGTACCGGAGATGCCAGCGACGGGGCATTTGCTTTCAGGAACCCCAAATCCAATTTCATCAAAATATCGCCCTTTTTCACTTTATCCCCGTCTTTTACAAGAACTTCAAACCCTTTGCCGCCCAAATTCACCGTATCAATCCCCATATGGAGCAGCAAAGCGGTGCCCTCCGCCGTTTCAAAACCGATAGCGTGTTTTGTATCGAATACAAAGCTGACTTCCCCGTCTGCCGGCGCATATACCGTCTGTTCCTGCGGAACTACCATCGCCCCGTCGCCCATCATCCGTCCGGCAAAAGCCTCATCCGGTGCTTCGGAAATGTCGGCAGCCGTGCCGTTTACCGGGCTGTAAATCATTTCCGTTTTTACTACCTTGCCAGACGGTTTTTCTTCCTCTTTTGCAGCAGCTTCCGCCGTATTGCCCGTATCCGGAACATATTCTTCATCCGGCGCGCTCTCCAGATAATCTTCCAAATTGGATTTGATTACCGTAACCCTTGGGCCGTAAATAACCTGTACCCCATTGCCTTTATGCACTACACCGGACGCCCCTGTTGCCTTCAGCAAATTATCATCCACCAGCTCCGACTTATGAACCGTACAACGAAGCCTTGTAGCACAACAATCCACATCCGAAATATTTTTCTTTCCGCCAAGCCCGCGGCAGATGGAAGCCGACAGGGCATCTTCTTCGGAAACCTCATTTTCCGCCCCTTGTCCGCCCTTTTTGCGGGCATCCACATCGCTCCTGCGGTAAAGTTTTACTTCCTCGCTGTCATCCCGTCCGGGTGTCTTCAAATCCATTTTGGTAATCAGGAAAGAAAACAGGAAATAATATACTACAAAATAAACAACACCCACTACTACAATCCAAATCCAGCTCGTTTTTGCATTCCCCTGCAAAATCCCGAAAAGGAACAAGTCGATGAACCCACCGGAAAAGGTCATGCCCACGCCTACACCGCAAATATGCATCACCATATAAGCCATACCTGCAAAGACGCAATGGATGATATATAAAACCGGCGCAACAAATAAGAAAGTAAATTCCAGCGGTTCCGTGATACCGGTCAGCATGGAAGTCAGCGCTGCGGAAAGCAGCAACCCGGCTACTGCCCCTTTCTTTTCCGGCTTTGCCACCTTATACATTGCCAAAGCCGCGCCCGGCAGCCCGAAAATCATAAGCGGGAATTTCCCTGTCATAAACCTTGTGGCGGATACCGCAAAGTGTTCCACGGAAGGGTCTGCCAACTGGGCAAAGAAAATATTCTGTGCCCCTTCTACGATGCGGCCCCCAACTTCCATCGTACCGCCAAGCGCCGTCTGCCAGAACGGAAGATAGAATACATGATGCAGGCCGAAAGGAATCAAGGCACGCTCCATCAGCCCGTATATCCACGTTCCTGCATAACCGGACTGCAGGACAACGCCGCCTACCGCATAAATGCCCTGCTGAATCACCGGCCATATAAAAAACATTAAAATCCCCACTACGGTATAAGCCAGCCCGCTGACAATCGGCACGAACCGTGTTCCTCCGAAAAAGGACAAAACCTGAGGCAACTCAATTTTATAAAATTTATTATGCAAAGCGGCAACGCCAAGCCCTACAATAATACCGCCAAACACACCCATCTGCAGTGAAGTGATGCCAACTACAGATGCGGTTGCTCCCTCAAGCATAGCTTCCGTTCCACCATGATTTACAATCATCGCCCCTATGGAAGCATGCATGATAAAAAAAGCAATCGCCGCGGACAGGGCCGCCACTTCTTTTTCCTTTTTCGCCATTCCGATAGCAACACCCATAGCGAAAATAATCGGTAAATTAGCAAATACAATGTCTCCTGCTGCGCTCATAACCTGCAAAATAGCATTCAACGCAGTTCCTGGCCCCATAATGCCCATCAAGCCATAAGTTTCCAACATCGTTTCATTCGTAAAAGAGCCCCCTACACCAAGCAGCAACCCGGCTACCGGCAGGATAGCAATTGGCAGCATAAAGGATCTTCCCACACGCTGCAGCACACCAAAAATTTTGTCTTTCATGATATCCCTCCTGTTTTTTGGATGTTTATCCTTATGATTACCCTTTCATGGCACAGAATGCACTTTCCAAAGAAAAAACCGGACTATACGGCATTTTTCTTTTAAGGACGGATTTCCTGGGAAAATAAAAAGGCATCAACGTGCATAAACATCCTTAAAATTTATGCATAGTTAATGCCTGCTTACCAGTTACATACTATATATACAAACTAACATTTCGTAAACGTTTTGTCAAGAGTCCCTTTCTATTTTCAGCAAATCCGAAAAAGTTTTCAAAGGATATGTCACCTTCCCGTGGGTTGCCGCTTCTCCAACCCCGGCGCTATCGAACCCTCCTGCGACGGCAGCATCAATCCCGGCAAGGGCATCCTCCACCACCAGACAGTCCGAAGGCGCGTACCCAAGAAATTCCGCTGCCTTTAAAAACACCTCCGGATCCGGCTTGGAACGGGTAATATTCGTGCCATCGCTTACCGCATCAAAATAACCTTTCAGCCCAAGGCGCTCCAAAATCAATTTCGTATTTCTGCTGGAAGAACCGATTGCCAATTTACATCCTCTCTGACGCAAGGTATCCAAAGTATCTTTTACTTCCGCAGACAAATCTTCCGGGCTCATCTGATGAAGCAGCTTCTTATAACGCTCATTTTTTTCATAAGCTATCTTTTCTTTCTCTTCTTTTGTATATTCTTTTTGGCTGCGCTCTAAAATAATTTCGAGGCTTGCCATACGGCTTATCCCCCGAAGACGGTTATTAATCACTTCATCAAAATAAACATCAATTTCATCCGCCATTTCTTTCCATGCCTCGTAATGATATTTATCCGTAAAACAAATGACCCCATCCAAATCAAAAATAATCCCTTTATAAAACATATACACTCTCCTCTTTTCTTTTCTTTGATAATCCCCCTCTTTGGAATATATCATTTATCGGCAAAATATTCAAGCTTCGCAAAATAAGCAAAACCCTCTCAATCCTCCATCAACCGGTACAGCTCTCTCCTCGCCTCATCCACTGCCGCACGCTCCCCTTTGCGCAAGGCTTCCTCAAACCGCCGGATACCCCTCTCCAGCCCAATCCTCTTATCGCCTAAAGATTCTTCATACATACGTTCCGCTTTCAAGAGTACCAGTCTGTTTTCCTCTTGATCCCTTAGCTGCACTTTCAAATAGGAAAGTTCCTCCATACGCAGGGCAATTTCTTCATCCGTCATCGTATTCCTGTCGCCCTTAATGACCAGCTTCCTCTTCTCCCCCGAAGAAATTACCTTTACTTCCACTTCCAAAAGGGAGTTGATATCATATGTATAAGTCACATCGACCGCCTCTTCCCCCTTCTTCGCTTTCGGCACTTCAATTTCCAGTTCTCCCAGATACAAATTGTTTCTGGCAAACCGGCTTTCCCCTTGCAGTATACGGATGCACACTTTATCCTGGTTATCCCTTGCCGTATAAAAGCGGCTCGTTTTGCTGGTGGGAATCACAGTATTCCTTTCAATAATCGGACTGTAATGACCATTCTCCACCACACCGTCGTCATATTCCATCACCACTTCCGTTCCAAGCGTAAAGGAGCATACGTCCGTCAATATCATTTCTTTTACTTCTTTCTTCCGCTCCTTCATTGCCGCCTGCACCGCTGCGCCAAGGGCTACCGCTTCATCGGGGTGGATGCTGGTATCCGGGAATTTACGGAAAAGGCGGATAAAGAAATCCCTGAAAATCTGCAATCTGGTGGCCCCGCCAATCAAAACCACTTCATCGATATCGGAAAGGGACAACCCTGCATCCGACAGACTCCTCTTTACCGGCTGTTTGATTTTCTGCAGCAAATCCTCACAAGCTGCCGCAAATTCTTTGGCCGTCACTTTTACGCGTTTCATTTCATCCTGCAAAAGGCATTCTATGGTTATCGATTCTTTATCGTTGATTTCCTTTTTCGCAGCTTCCGCATGGCGGTATAGCCTCACTTGGTCTTTGCCCGACAAAGCGCTCAATGTTACCCCCATCTTATTCAAACAGATTTTTTCCAATGCCTTAGTAAAGTCTTCCCCGCCCAGATAATTATCGCCTGCCACCGCCCTTACTTCCAAAATATTATGGTAAAGCTCTAAGATGGACACATCGAAAGTTCCGCCGCCCAAATCGAAAACAAGAAATCTGGTATCTTCCTTTTTTTCATACAAGCCATATGCAACCGCTGCCGCCGTGGGCTCCGATATCATCCTTTCCACCTTCAGGCCTGCCAATTCCCCGGCACGCTTTGTCGCCTTCCTCCTCTGGTCATCAAAATAAGCCGGCACGCTGATGACTGCCTCAGTCACTGGCTCGCCCAAATAGGTTTCAGCATCCTCCTTCAAAGCCCGCAATACAAGCCCCGACAATTCCTCCGGTTTATATTTTTTGCCGCTCAAAATATATTCCCTATCGCTTCCCATGCTCCGCTTAAAGGCAAGGGCAACGCTGTCCGGATATAGGCTCATCCTCTCCAAAGCCGTTTCCCCTACATATACGTTCCCCTCTTCATCCACACTTATGACCGAAGGAGTCAAATTCTTCCCCAACCGGTTAGGGATAATTTTCGGCCCATCCTTTGTATAACATGCCACTAAACTATTTGTCGTACCGAGATCAATACCAACTATCATCTTTAACTCCTTTTCCGCGTGTTTCTTTGCGCATTACGAGTCTGCGGATGCACCGCTGACACAAACTTGATTCCTTTTCCGTACAGCCTACTTACGCTTTTCCTGCTTTTGCCCCTTCCCTTCCCATGGGTTCACGGGTTCATCCTCCACATTCGTTCCCAACGGTCAATCGTCCATCATCCGCTTTAACACAAGCACAGCCGTCACCGCCAATATCACTTCTGTTACCACCTGTGCATAAGCCAGCCCATACAGCGGGAATAACATGTTTAAAATAAATATGGCAGGAATTTCCATAATAATTTTTCTAAGGATAGCAAAAAAGAACGCTTTCTTTCCCATCCCTACCGCCTGAAAAACCCCTACCGCCAAAAAATCCATGCAGAGGAACGGCAGCGCAATGCAAAGCCCCCTTAAGAAACTTGTTCCATAGGCCACAATACTTTCATTTTGGATAAACAACCGAATCCAGTTCCCTGCCCACAAGTAATAGCAAAGGGCTATTGCCGCCAGGGCCGAAACCGTATTTCTGGCAGAAAAGAAAATCGCCTGCCGCATCCTCTTGCGGTTCCCCGACGCATAATTATAACTGATTAACGGCATAATGCCTTGGGAAAAGCCAAAAGCCACGTTCATAGGCACCATATTGATTTTCTGTGCAATCCCCATAGCCGCTACCGCATCCGCACCGAAAGAAGAAGTGAAATTGTTCAATACCGTCATTCCCGTTACATTCAACAGGTTCTGGATGGCGGCAGGAATCCCCACACCGCACACTCCGGTCACCACTTCTTTCCTTAACCGGAACATTTTCGGATTAATACATACATAAGTGCTTTTTCTTTTCACATACAGCAGGATAAAAAAATAAACACAAGCTACGCAGTTTGATAAAAAGGTGGCAAGCCCTGCCCCTGCTGCCCCCATATCCAATCCCCAAGGCAGGATAAAAAACGGATCCAAAAGCATGTTCAAAAAGCAGCCGCTCATCGTACCGATGCTGGCATGCAATGTACACCCTTCGGAACGCACCATGTAAGCCATAACTACGTTAAGAATAGCTGGCACAGCCCCAAAGCAGACCGTCCATTTTAAATATTCCCCTGTCGCCGCAAAAGTCACCGCATCCGTTCCCAATAATGCCAGCAGCGGATTCTTCCCCACCGTACATAATAGTGAAAATACCAGACTGCAAAACACGGTGCAATAAAAACCGAAAGCGGAAACCCTGCGCACCATCTCATAGTCTTTGCTCCCCAATGCCCTGCTCATCATGCTGGAACTGCCCACCCCAAACAAATTGTTGACCGCATTAAAGGCAAGAAGGACAGGGGCTGCCAAAGTCACTGCCGCATTTTCCACCGGATTGTTCAGCATCCCTACAAAATAAGTATCCGCCAAATTATAAATCACCATAACCAAAGAGCTGATGATGGTAGGAACCGCCATAGACATCACCGCCTTTGGTATAGATGCTTCTTCAAATAAATATAACTTCTTTCCGTCCTCCATTTTAACCATTTCCCTATCTTCGATGCTTATATCATGTCTAATCCGACTCTACCATTTCCAGCAGTTTCCCGGTAATCTCCGCCATATTGGAAGATGCCTGTTTTGTATTATGGGAAATCTCCACGTTTTGTTCCACAACCTCGGCAATCCTTCCAATCTGGTCTACCGCACTATCCACAATGCCCATGTTCCCCCTTACCATGTCAGTAATCTTTTCTATATTATGGCTTGTTTCTACCATATTCTCCACTACGATTCCGAAAGCCTCCGCTGTTTTGTCTGTAATTTCTTTTCCATCCTCCACTGCTTTTATGGAATTGGTAATCAGCTCATTGGTTTCCTTTGCCGCCTGCGCGCTCCTGGCTGCCAGTTCCCCAACCTGCATCGCCACAACGGCAAATCCTTTTCCCATTTCCCCTGCCCTGGCCGCCTCAATGGAAGCATTCAGGGAAAGCATATTTGTCTGCTGCGCAATGGAATTGATTTCATCAATAATCTGCTCAATTGCCACTGACATATCGCTTATTTTTTGCATGGATTCTTTTAAAAGTTCCATCTGCGACTGTGTCTGCTGGATTTTTTCTGTCGTATCATCGGTTTCCTCTGCCACATTCATAGAAACATCCACACTGCCATTCAGCTCCTGTGTCAGTCTGCCCATAATCTGTTTTAAATCTTCTACTGCTCTTTCCTGTTCCCCTGTGCCGTTATAAATATGTTCCGCATTTTCCAGCGTCTCTCCCGACACATGTTCCAAATCCACACAGGCATCCTTCACATTTTGAATCAACATCCGGTTGTTTTCCACATCTTCCTTCTGCTGCTCCAACAATTTTTCATTCTCATCCAAGTTCCGGCGGATGCTTTCCACCATCATATTAATACTGCCGGAAAGCTGTACAAACTCCGGATTCCCTTTTACATCTACAAAAATCCCAAAATCCCCTCCGGCAATCCCTTTCATGGATTTTGTGATTTGATTGATTCCATGTACAATTTTTTCATCCACCATATGATTAATCATTAGCAGAAGCACCCCAAAAATAATCGCCATGCTAATGGATACTACGAGAGTCTGATCGTTCCTCTGGGCATAATATTCCCCCAACGGAAGGAATGTTCCAATAATCCGGCCTTCATACTCCTGTGCCAGATAGTATCCTTTTTCGCCATCAATGACCGCCTTCCCCTTCCCCGCAAATTCTGCAGGAAATCCTACATCCACAGCTGATATCCCGATTAAGGATGCATTCGGGTGCGCCAGTATCTGCCCGCTTTCAGCATCAATCGCGTAAACATAGCCGTTTTCCCCAAAATCAATCCCCTTTAAAACCACATTTATATCCGTACCAGCCAACATACTCTCCAACACTTCCGGACGCACGCCTACCTGCACAAGACCGGGGGCATCCTGCCTCGCTACGCCTATGTATTGCATAACCACCCCTTCTGCCACATTCACTTGCGGTTCCTGGGCAATTTCAATGGAAGGGTCATCCACAATGACCATGAATGCATTGGACTGTTCGCCGCTCTTCATGTCAAAACCCACATACGCATCTATCGTGCTTTCCGTAATAATCCCATTCTCATCAATTACATGAAGTTCATTCACTTTTAATCTGTCTTTAACTGCATTCAGCTTGGCCGTATCCTTAATGATGGAATTGTCTGCTGCAATCAAATCAGCGAAAGCCCTTGTCTTAGCAAGGTTATCTTCACTCAGGTTCTGTGTCAGTTTTTGGATGCTTTCTTCATTGCCTGCCAATTTCTGTTTTACATCTTCCAGTTTTGCCATCCCGGACGTTGTATTGTTTCTCTGGCTCACCACCGTCTGCAATACGAAAACAGCACTAATCGTAACTAAAAATGCTGCCAGCATGTAAATAGAAAGACGTTTCGTAAAGTTTTTTTTCATGATAGTCTTTTCCTTCCTCAAAGTATAGTGCTATATGTATTGAAGTACAACCTTACTTATCATATTATCATATCAATTTGATTCCTTCAATGATAAAAAGCCAGTCACACGGAAGCTATAATTTTGCCACTGTTTTGCATCACATGCTAAACAATGACAATAAGAAAAGCTTTTGACCCTAAATCAAATTGTACAAAAAGTCCATTGCACATTTGTGGTTCCCACAATATAATAAAAAGAATAAAGGCAATAAATAATTGAAAAATCCTAAGCTGCAAGAGTATTAATGGTATTAAGAGTATTAATATTAATACTCTTAATACCATTAATACTCTTGCAGTTTGTTGATTATAGACCCGCTGAAGCGGGCATGGAGCGTAAAAATGGAAAGAAAACAGGAAAAGACCGTAGCAGAATCTACAATAGAACAAATTTATCAGGTAAGGCCGGAGCATCTAAACGGTGCCGGACGGCTATTTGGCGGAAAACTAATGGAATGGATCGATGAACTGGCAGGCCTTGTGGGCATTAGGCATTCACAAACAAATGTAATAACCGCCTCCGTTGATAATTTAAAGTTTATCCGCGGCGCCTATCTAGGCGACTTGATTGTCCTCATCGGCAGGCCTACTTTCGTAGGAAAAACTTCTATTGAAGTACGGGTAGACACATACACGGAGAACTTCGATGGTATCCGTAAGCCAATCAACAGGGCATATTTAACTTTAGTTGCAATTGATGAAAAAGGGAAACCTACAGCGGTTCCCAAACTCGCCATCCTGACAGAATCGGAAAAGGCGGAATGGGAAGCGGGCATAAAAAGAAGAGAAATACGGCAGCAGCGGAAAGAAGAAGGATTTTAGAAAACCTGTTTTATTTCATAACATATCCATTATTAACCTATAACATTTTTATTCCATCTATTGACTCGGGTATAAAAAAGTGTCTTCGACACTTCATGAAGAACCTTCGGTTCTTCTTCAATCTACGTCCTTCTGGCGAAGGACTTTCCTATAAGGTAAAAAAGAATCCTGCTTTGCAGGATTCTCCGCTTGCGGCGGGTCGCGGCAGCGACATGCTCCCCACTCCGCCGCAGTGCGATAATTGCTTTTTGGCAGATGGTACTGCCGGACAGACCTTTTGACGCCCGAACCATCTATTGAAATATCCAACTGACTTCTTCAGGAATAACAGCCATCCATTCTGGCATGGCTATATTATCCACAGAAAATTATAACATCCATAGGTTTATCAAAATGTTCCGTGCAATGGGGCCCATAGCTTTGTGCCATTTGCCAAACTATGCCGCCGGACTACGTTTTTGTATCCAGATTTTATATGCCACCAAACACAACAAAAGGAGAAACCAAAATGACAGCCAAAGGAAAAAACAACAAACAGATGTCTAACAGTAAAGTCCATGACAGCAGCAGCAAGCTCATCTTCGGAAACGCAGAATTATGTTCCCAGTTCCTCAGAAACTATATGGATATGCCTATTCTGAAAAACGTGAAAGCGGAAGATATCGAAGATGTAACAGAAAGATATATACCTATGTTTACAGAAGAGCGAAATTCGGATACCGTTAAACGAATAAAATTATCGGAAAACCAAACATTATTTTTTATCTCCCTTATTGAACATAAAACCAAAGTGGATTATAATGTGACTATGCAGCTACTCCGTTACATGGTCTATATATGGGAAGACTATGAAAAGGAGATGGAAAAACAAAAGAAAGGGATTAGCAAGACAAAAGGGTTCCGGTATCCTCCCATCCTGCCAATTGTATACTACGAAGGCACCGGTAAATGGACCGCCTCCTGCAACATTCAGGACAGAATATTGTTCCATAAGGCATTTGAACCTTTCACACCAAAGTTCTTTTTCAAATTGATACAATTAAATTCTTACAGCGTAAACCAGTTGATTGATAAAAATGACGAGCTTTCTCTTCTTATGTTGATTAACCGGCTGCAAAGCTCAACGGCATTCCGGAATATGGATTTACCGGAAGATTATGTAAAAAACCTGTCGGAAAATTCTACGGACGAACTCCTTGATATCATAGCACGGATAACTGCTGCTATGTTAAGGCATTTAAATTTGCCGGAAGACGAAGTAGAAGAATTTACCGGACAGGTAAAGGAGCGGAAAATGGCGGAATTGTTTGAAAACTTTAAAGATATTGATTTACCTGCTGCCCGGAAAAAAGCCAAGGCGCAAGGCTGGGCGGAAGGTTGGGCAAAAGGTCATGCCAAGGGGCTCGCCAAAGGCATATCGGAAGGCCACGCCAAAGGGCTCGCAGAAGGCAAAGCAGAAGGGCTCGCAGAGGGCAAAGCAGAAGGCATAGCAAAAGGACACACCAAAGGGCTCGCAGAAGGCGAAGCGCGTCTCGCCAAACTAACACAAACCCTAATTTCCAATAACCGCATGGACGATTTGACAAAAGCCCTTGCCGATTTGGAATACCGTGAAAAACTATACAAGCAGAACAACTTATAATAGGATGGAACCATCCTGCAATACCAATCACCATCCGAACCGGCATATCCAGCAAAGCAGTCTCTTTCTATGCAGGAATTTCTTTGCTGGATATACCGGCACACTAAGCTTTTTATAGAAAGTATTGGTCGGCTATTCCCGCATCCCGGCTCTTATTGACCTAATATCCACATGTGATTTTCTCCCCATCGCTCCAGCAAACCACCGTGCCATCCGCAGACTGGTAAACCTCTGTACCCATCCCATCCAACATACGTAGAATCCCATCATCTGCTGGTTTATCCTCCGAGCAGGTAATTACTGCTATCTCAGGCGATACTGCTTTCAAAAACTCCTCCGAATTTTTCCCCTTCCTTCCATGATGAGGTACCTTCAATACATTATGGCATAAATCAAACTCCTTCTGTTCCAAAAGTTCCTCCAGACGCTCCTTCTCGCAATCTCCTGTGAAAAGAAAACTCCTTTCTCCATAAACCATACTGATTACAAGGGAAAAATCATTATCCTCTTCTTCATACTCCTTTCTTTGCGGCGGATAGACAAGGAACTTCGCCCCATCCAAAGATATCCTCATCGTCTCCGTGGCCATAACGGGCCGTATCCCTTTCTTTTCTACCATTTCTACATATTCCAAATATTGTTTACTGTCCGATTCATAATCCGGCTGAAGGACTTCCCCCACTTCCACCTCTTCCAGAATCCTATCTGCGCCGCCCACATGATCTTTGTCAAAGTGAGTAATCACCATATAGTCCAGCCTTTTTGCCCCTTTTTCTCTAAGATAATCCAAAATCACTCCGGCAGTATCATCATACCCCGCATCAATCAACATCCTATGCCCCGCCGTTTCAATCAATATCGCATCCCCTTTCCCCACGTCAAAAAAAGTCACCCTGACTCCTATCTCTTCTCCCATCTTTGCCATATCCGCAGTCGTTCTTGTATTCTTGCCATAGCAGCCGCAAAAACAACCGCAAAATAGAGCCATCATACCAATCCAAATAAATAATTTTATCCTGAAACTTTTCCTATTTATCCTTTCCTCAGCATTTTTCATCTTTTTCTATCCTGCTTTCCATTCTTTTTCTATTTTTCTATTCTTTTCCCAGACCCATTCCCCATCTCTTCCCATTTTTTTCCTATATCCATCCCTCATCTTTCCACATTTTTTCCTATATCCACCCCTCATTTCTCCCCATCTTTTTCCTATATCCACCCCTCATTTCTTCCTGCCTTTTTCCCCATACCTATTCCTCATTTTTCCACATTCTTTTTCCCATATCCATTCCCCACATCCCTACAATCCTATTGACAACTATATCCGCTCTCTTTATAATTTATTACAGACGTAAGAATTAGTCAATTACTGATTATGCGGAAGGATATAGAAAATGAAAACACTGCCCCAAATTTCGGAAGCCGAATTTGAAGTTATGAAAATCATATGGAAATATGCCCCTATCAATACCAACGAAGTAACGGAACATCTTATTAAGACTACTTCTTGGAGCCCGAAAACCATTCAGACTTTATTGAAGCGTTTGGTAACCAAAAAGGCAATCACTTATGAAAAGCAAAGCCGGATTTTTGTCTATTCGCCTTTAGTTAGGGAGGAAGAGTATATTAATCAGGAAAGCAATACTTTCCTCAAGCGTTTTTATAACGGGGATATTGCGGCCATGCTATCTGCCTATATTGAAAACGACAAACTTTCCCCTTCCGAAATCGACAATTTACGCAGCCTTTTGTCCAATGGTACCGGCAAAGGGGGTGTTTAACTTGTCTTCCTTTGCTGTCCATTTTTTATTATGCAACTTGTCCGTCTCTATCATAACCTCTATGCTTCTTGCCGCAAAATATATTTTGCGGAAATATCTGCCCGGCAAACTGCAGTACGATTTTTGGATTTTGCTATGCCTGCTGCTATCCGCACCATTCCTTTCTTTCCGCCCGTTCCAACCGGCACAGATTTTACATTTATTCCAATCTTTACAAAATAAGGCAGCAGATACGTCTCTATCCACTTTTTCGGCAACTTCTGTTCCTTTTGGTTCTTCTACCGCCGGCTGGATGAACGATTTTGCTGTTTCCGCCGGGCAAAAGATGCCTTCCGCCCTCAATAGCCTACTTTTTGCCTTATGGATTTTAGGGATATTTACCATGCTCTTTTTGGCCGTAAAAGCAAGGATACATTTATATCGTCTGGAACAGTCCGGGCTTCCTTTGCAAAACCCTGAAATCCGTAAACTTTATTTGCAATGCCTGCAGGATATGGATATCCGGAAAGAAATACCGGTTTATAGTTCCGCTTTTTTCCAATCTCCTGTTTTAATCGGCATCTTCCGACCAAAAATCTTTCTCCCCCTTCCGCTCATATCCGGCTGCGATATGCAGGCAATCCGGTATATGCTGCTACATGAATTGCAGCATTACAAACATTGCGATTCCCTTATCAACTATATTCTTTATACGGCCCGATGCCTCTATTGGTTCAATCCTGTCATTTTATTTGCTTTGAAAGACACTCGCACGGACAGGGAAAAAGCATGCGATTCTGCCGTTTTACATCGTTTGTCCGACAAAGAATATTTTTGTTATGGCAATACTCTCATTAATTTCGCAGAAAAAATGTCCTCCCCCGGCTCCTTTCTTGCCAGTGGGATGGGAGGCAACGTAAGCCAGTTGAAAAAAAGAATCCAGAATATTGCCTCCTACCGCAAAGCAACCAAAGGGCAAAGGCTAAAAGGGCAATGCTGTTTTATTCTGATTGCTCTTTTGCTCCTACAGTCCATATCTGCCGTTCCAGTATATGCTTCTGTAGATTATGCAGGTCTAGGTCTGCCCGATGCGCAAACGGTTGTATCCGCCGACTTATCCGCCTTCTTTGAAGGCTATGACGGATGTTTCGTTTTCTATGATGTCCAAAAGGAAACATGGACAATTTATAATGAAACTTTAGCCAGCCTGCGTGTTTCCCCAGACTCCACCTACAAAATATACAGCGCCTTATGCGCACTGGAAAACGGCAGCATAAGCCCTGCCTCCAACTCTATGGAATGGAACGGGCATGCTTATCCTATCGGACAATGGAACCAGAACCAAACCTTATCTTCCGCTTTACGTTATTCTGTCAATTGGTATTTTCAGGAATTGGATCAGGATGTTGGAATGGATTCCTTATCCGGATTTTATGCTAAAATAGATTACGGCAATCAAGACCTTTCCGGCGGCATCAATAGTTTCTGGTTGGAATCTTCCCTTAAAGTCTCCGCCATCGAACAAGTAGAGCTGCTCCAAAAGCTTTATGCCAACGAATACCAGTTTGCACCGGAAAATATTGAAGCGGTAAAAAATGCCCTGAAGCTTTCCTCTTCCGGAGCCGAAACCTTATATGGAAAAACCGGTACCGGAAACAGAGACGGCAAAAACCGGAACGGCTGGTTTATCGGATACGTGGAATCTCAAGGCAGCCCATACTTTTTTGCTGCAAATATTAGAAACGGCGCCGATGCCAGCGGAAAAACAGCCAGCAGCATTACTTTGGAAATCCTTCAAAGCTGGGGAATCCTACCCTACCCCATTTCTTAATCCCTCTCTATCTCAATCTATCTATACTATATACTTATAAATGCAAAGGCAGCGAAAGGAACCGGAAATAAAACGCTTTTGCCCGGAACAACTGCGGCTTTGCTGCCTAAATGCCTCCTATGTAAAGCGAAGCCGTCATGGAATCCTGTTTCCAAAAGCATAGTGCAAGAATGCCTTTTTCTTCTGCTCTGTCCGACCCTGAATTTTTCCCGTTCCCTTTATGAAGCCAAAAAGAGACCTTGCCAAAAGCAATCAATGTCCTGTGCAGAAAGCAGCCTGTGTCCCTTTTCTTTCACGTCCATTCTTTTAGCAATTAATTTTCAACTCTTCCTAAACTCCCCCTTGAAATTCCCTCAGATTTTCATTAATATATTATTTATCCGGCATAAAATCTAAAATGCCGATTTACTATCAATGTCGAGGTGAATCACAATGAAAAATGGTAAAAAATTTGCAAAAACTACAAAAAGAATTGGGCGCAAAGTAGGCAATCTAGCAGTATGGATGCAAGGTCTCAGCATTATCGCCGTAGTTGCTATATGCATTGCCATGTCCTATCGGCTTACCATCAATTTATTGCAGCAGCAATGTGTAAATGCAACGAAAATGCTGTCTTATGAGTTGGAAAATGATTCTGGCCCGGAAGATAAAACACAGCTTTTGGATGATTTAAAAATGCAGCTTGGCTGTGAATTTACTATTTTCCATGGGAATGAACGCGCTTACACCACTGTCCAACAAGACGGGGTTCGTGCTGTCGGCACAAAGCTTTCCGATGATATATCGGCCATTGTACTGGATCAGGGCAACAATTATGTAGGAAGGGCTGACATTTTAGGCACACCACATCTTTGTTCCTACATGCCTACCGTAGATTCCAACGGTCAGGTTAACGGTTTGATTTTTGCCGGTATTTCCGCTATAGAAGCCCTTAAGCAAATTGATTTGACAATACTTTTATCTGCCGCTGCCGGCACAGCTTTGATTATTTTAGGAATCATATTGGTTTCTTTTTATCTAAAACGTGCCGTTTCATGGCCGCTGTCCAATCTGACTGCGTTGGCGCAGTATATGGAACAGGGTAATTTAAGCGCAGGAATCTCTAAAGATCTGACTGCAGGCATACATTCCAACGATGAAATCGGCTATCTGGCAAAAATTTTTGACAATACAATTCACCGTTTAAAAGATTACATAGAAGAAATTTCCAATATTTTGGCAGCTATTGCCGAAGGCAACCTGACAGTACAGCCTACCCATCATTATATAGGCGACTTTTCTGCTATCCGTGCTTCTCTGGACAACATTCTACAAAAATTAAACAACACCCTTTACCAGATTACGGAAAGTTCTAATCTTGTAACCAGCGGTTCCGAACAAGTTTCCGACGGCGCACAGATACTAAGCCAGGGGGCTTTGGAACAGGCAAACGCCGTAGATGAACTTCAGGAAACCGTACGCGATATCTCCCTTCAAATATCACAAACAGCAGAAAATGCAAAACAAGCCAGCCTGACGATGAACAATGTGGATACCCATGTACTGGAAAGCAACCAGCATATGCAGGAAATGATACATGCTATGGAGGAAATCAACAACAGCTCCAAAGAAATTGAAAAAATAATTAAGACCATTGAAAGCATCGCTTCCCAAACCAATATCCTTGCCTTAAATGCCGCCGTCGAAGCTGCGAGAGCGGGGGAAAATGGAAAAGGTTTTGCTGTTGTTGCAGAAGAAGTACGCAGCCTTGCCGGCATGAGTTCCGAAGCTTCCCAATCCACTGCGGAATTAATTGAGCATTCCATTCGGGCCGTGGAACAGGGAACCCGAATTGCCGCCCAAACGGCCGAACAGCTCTCGTCCGTCGTATCCGGTACGAATGAGGTTATGGAAAGCATCAGCCAGATTGCAGACGCTTCCCGCATACAGGCGGATTCCGTTTCCCAAATCCAGAACCGCGTGATGCAGATTTCGGAAGTGGTTCAAACCAACTCAGCAACTGCAGAACAAAGCGCCGCTACCAGCCAACAGCTTAGCGCACAAGCTATCCTGCTGAAAAAGCTGATGAATATGTTCCATCTCACCAAAAAACCTTAAGATATGCAATACACCCCGGGCAATGCCATTACGGCAAGCTGCCCGGGTTTTTTGTTTTTATGATAGGGTATCAAAAAGTTTGTCCGGCAGCGCCGCTTGACAGACCTTTTGACACCCTAATCTTTTTATATAATTCCATACTATCAAAATGATGCTATTGACAGCATGCTATTATTTTGATATGATTACTTACGCACACAGCAAGGAAATACCTAAAGGTTGTAAATCAATCGTTTTCAATCCCCGGTTTGTGTCCACGCAGCATCCACAAACCGGAAAGACAAATCGGCTCTGCACTATAAAGCTGCGCAGAAATGAGGTAAAAATGAACCAAAGACATTTATCCTGTGGGGAATTGATGAAACGCATCAATGATATGATAGAAAAGCAAGGCAACAGCAAATTACAGTCATACGGCATCACCGTATCCCAATTCAAAATGCTGGTGGCACTGCATCTTATACCGGATGGAGCCGCTACCTTGAAAGAGCTTGAAAAGTATTTTGGAGTAGCCCAATCTACAGCAGCCGGAATTGCCTCCCGTCTGGAAAAAAAGAAACTTGTTTCTTATTTTTCCGATTCCGAAGATAAGAGGGTTAAGCATATCCAACTGACCGAATCCGGTATCTGCATTTGCGAAAATGTCAGGGAATGCCTCGTTGAAACGGAACGTCACCTGCTTTCCGGGCTCACTCCGGAAGAAGAAGCCAAATTACATGATTTGCTTCAAAAAGTTTATGATACGATGGATTCATAAACTGCCCATTTTCCGGGCAATCCCCAATGCGCCCATCGGTCTCCCTTTATTTGTCCTGGTGCAGTCTATTATTTTTTGTTTGCACAAATCAATCGCGTACTATTGAATAGAATACAAAACAGAAAGGATGATTTTTATGTTAAAAACACTTTATCGGCAAATAGGAGCATATAAAAAAGAATCCATTTTAACTCCAATTTTTTCAGCTCTGGAAGTGCTGATGGAAATATTAATCCCTTTTGTCACCGCATTGATTATTGACAAAGGCATTAGTGCCGGAAACATACAAAAAGTCTGCCAATACGGAGCGCTTATGCTTTTGCTCGCTTTCCTAAGCCTATTTTTCGGCATTCAAGCCGGACGTTACGCGGCATCCGCTTCTTCCGGTTTTGCATGTAACCTACGGGAAGGGATGTTTGCCAACATCCAGACTTTTTCCTTTTCCAACATTGACAAATACAGCACCGCCGGCTTGATTACACGAATGACCACAGATGTAACAAATATCCAAAATGCATACCAAATGATTCTGCGGGTTGCGGTGCGGGCACCCTTGATGCTTTTATGCAGCATATTTATGTGTTTTGTCATCCACGCCAAACTAAGCTTGATTTTCCTTGCCGTTTTAATCTTTTTGGCCGTTATCCTACTGACCATTATGAAAAAAGCAATGCCTATCTTTGACGAAGTGTTCAACCGGTATGACGACTTGAATGCCAGCGTCCAGGAAAATGTTTCCGGGATACGGGTGGTGAAAGCTTTTGTCCGTGAAGATTATGAAAAAGAAAAATTTTCAAAAGCTGCCAAAAACCTTTACCGCCTGTTTGTCAAAGCCGAATCCATTTTAGCTTTCAACAACCCTGTCATGATGCTTTCCATTTACGGCTGCATTATTTCATTATCTTGGTTCGGCGCCCGCTATATCACCGAAGGAACATTGACCACAGGCAACCTGACTTCCCTGTTCAGTTATATTATGAGCATGATGATGTCGCTCATGATTCTTTCCATGATTTTCGTTATGATTACTTTAAGCGCTGCCAGTGCAAAGAGAATCACGGAAGTGTTGGAGGAAACGGCTGATTTGTCCAATCCTGACTGCCCTGTCCTTTCCGTACCTGACGGAAGAATTGACTTCTATCAAGTCAGCTTTTCTTATCAGGAAGGCAGCGGGGAAGATACGCTCCACCATATTGATTTGCACATAAAAGCCGGGGAAACAATCGGCATTATCGGCGGCACCGGCTGCGGCAAATCCAGCCTTATCAGCCTTATCAGCCGCTTATATGACGCAACGGAAGGAACTGTCTGCGTAGGCGGCCTCGACGTACGCTCCTATGATATGGATTGCCTCCGCAATCAAGTGGCGGTTGTCCTGCAGAAAAATGTATTGTTTTCAGGCACTATTTTGGATAATCTCCGGTGGGGCAAGGAAGACGCTTCCGAAGAGGAATGCATGGAAGCCTGCCGGCAGGCATGTGCGGATGAATTTATCGAACAGTTTCCCGATAAATACCATACCTGGATTGAGCAGGGAGGCAGCAATGTTTCCGGCGGGCAAAAGCAGCGCCTTTGCATCGCCCGTGCTTTGCTGAAAAAACCAAAAGTTTTAATCCTTGACGATTCTACCAGCGCTGTCGATACTGCAACCGATGCCAAAATCCGCCAATCTTTTTCTACCCAGATACCGGGTACCACCAAATTGATTATTTCCCAGCGCATCTGCAGCGTACAGGACGCCGACCGCATCCTTGTTTTGGACGATGGGCAGATAATCGGTTTCGATACCCATGAACACCTGTTGCGCTCCAATGCTATCTATCGGGAAATCTATGACGCACAAATGCAGGGAAGCGGCGATTTCGACCATTAAACCGCTTAGGAAAGGAGCAATAATCATATGGAAAAAAGAACAAATAAATCCAATGCCAAAATAAAATACGCCCAAAAGCCGGGTTCCCTGAAACGGGTTTTTGTATATATTTTAAAAAATTATAAGTTTTCCTGCCTCATCGTTGTTGCCGGAATACTAATTTCGGTATTGACCACCCTTTGCGCTACCTTATTCATGCAGCGTCTCATCGACGATTATATTCTTCCTTTGACCCAGTCTGCCATCCCGGACTACACTCCGCTGGCAAATGCCCTGCTTTCTTTGGCATCTGTGCTATCGGCAGGTATCCTCTGCGCATACGGCTACAACCGTATTATGGTAAATATTAGTCAGGGAACAATGAAAAAGCTCCGCATAGAGCTATTTTCCAATATGGAATCCCTGCCCATCCAATACTTTGACACCCATGCGCACGGCGATATCATGTCAGTCTATACGAATGATGTGGATACCCTGCGCCAGCTCATAGGGCAAAGTTTTCCCCAACTGGTCAACTCCGGCATTACACTTATATCCACCCTTATCAGCATGATTGCCCTGAATATCCCCCTAACTGCCATTTCCCTTCTAATGGTTGCCGTCATGCTGTTTACCACTTCCAGGCTGGGCCGCCTGTCTGCCAAATATTTTATGCAGCAGCAAAATGATTTGGGGAAAGTCAATGGCTATATCGAGGAAATGATGGAAGGGCAGAAAGTCGTCAAAGTATTCTGCCATGAGGAAAAAAGCATAGAGCAGTTCCGGGAATTAAATCAAAAGCTGAGAGAAAGCGCAAACAATGCCAACAAAATCGCCAATATAACGATGCCAATCAATGGCAATCTGGGGAATATCAGCTATGTACTTTGCGCGGTTACCGGGGCAATCCTCGCCTTAAACGGCTTTATTGGGCTTACATTGGGCACGCTGATAGCGTTCCTCAGCCTGAATAAAAGCTTCACACAGCCCGTTACCCAATTCAGCCAGCAAATAAACAGCGTTGTTATGGCCTTAGCCGGAGCAAACCGGGTGTTCGCCATGTTGGATGAAAAACCCGAAACAGACAACGGCTACGTAGAGCTTGTCAATGCCAGAGAAAATGCAGACGGTTCCTTACAGGAAACCTCAGAAAAAACATGCCTATGGGCTTGGAAACACCCACATCAGACAGAAGGCACTACTTCTTACGTCAAGTTAAAAGGTGATGTAATCTTTGATGGCGTAGATTTTGGCTACAATGAGAAAAAAATTGTATTGCATGACATTAAAATGTTTGCTACCCCCGGGCAAAAAATTGCTTTTGTAGGAAGCACCGGTGCAGGCAAAACAACTATTACCAACCTAATCAACCGTTTCTATGATATCCAGGACGGCAAAATCCGGTACGACGGCATTAATATCAATAAAATCAAAAAAACAGATTTACGCTGCAGCCTTGGCATTGTGCTGCAAGATACCCATTTATTTACCGGCACAGTCATGGACAACATACGCTATGGCAGGCTGGATGCCAAGGATAATGAATGCATAGCAGCCGCAAGGCTTGCCAACGCCCATAGTTTTATCAAACGCCTTCCAAACGGATACCAGACGATGCTGACCGGAGACGGCTCCAACTTAAGCCAGGGACAAAGGCAGTTAATTGCTATCGCACGGGCTGCTGTGGCGGATCCTCCGGTCCTGATTCTTGATGAAGCCACTTCCTCTATCGACACCCGCACCGAAGCCTTAGTGCAGCAGGGGATGGATGCCTTGATGGAAGGACGCACATCCTTTGTAATCGCCCATCGTCTCTCTACCGTGCGCAACGCTGACTGCATCATGGTTATGGAACAGGGACGGATTATTGAACGGGGCACCCATGAACAGCTCATTGAACAGAAAGGGAAATATTACCAGCTTTACACAGGCAACACAATCGCATAATTTTTACCTATAGAAATTCTGGTGCCAAAAGGTCCGTCCGGCACCCGAAGCCTATAGAGTAAAGGGGGGCTCCCCCTCTACTCACCCTGATGCCCGCATGCCGTCCGGACTATTTTTGCAGTCTTTTCCCTTATACGTGCAGCGCGCATCCTCCGGGAAGGCTTATCCTACTTTATAGCCGGTTCCCCAAACCACTTTCAAATAGTGGGGCTCTTTTGGGTTTTGTTCGATTTTTTCCCGTATATGCCTGATATGTACCGCAATCGTATTATCCGCGCCGATAGCCTGCATATTCCATATGGATTCATAAATCTGGTTAATGGAAAAAACCCTTCCCTTTTCCTGTACCAGAAGCCGGAGTATTTTGTACTCGATAGGCGTTAAGTTGACTTCCTTTCCGGCTACGGTTACCTTCCGGATGATATCGTCCAACACAAGGTCATCCACCCTGTAAATCCTATCAATGTTTTCCTTCATACGAGCAAGCTGCGTATACCTTCTGAACTGGCAGTTCACCCTCGCCATAAACTCCAGCGGATGGAATGGGTTCATTACATAATCATCCGCTCCTGCGTTAAGCGCCGCTATTTTCATTTGTTCCCTGTCATTTTCCGACAATACAATAATCGGCATCCTATCCGCATTCCTGATTGCTTTTAAACGCTCTATCCCGTCATTCTTGGGGAAATCAATATCCATAACTACCACATGGATGTCTTTTGCCCCAACCCTTTGAATCACGTCCTCCAATCGGTTTACCACAAAAACCTGGTACCCTTCCTGCGCCAGAAAAATCTTAAGCGCCTCCATATTCGCTTCTTTCTGATTGTAAATTAATACATTCTTCATCCGGTTTCCTCCTCTCCTAAAACCTGACCCTTCTATTGTTCATATTCACTCAGATTGATACTTTCAATGACTTGCACTGCCTCCTCTTCCGTATAACCCATAAAATCAATGTAAGCTTCATAAGAGCCTACTGTAACAGCCCCATGAATCTGCAGCTGTTCCCCTTCTTCTTTTACGGAATCCACCAATGTATATGTGTATCCCTGCTTAGTCGTATACTGCCTTTCATTGCACACGCCTCCCGGAAATACTTTGGAAGATGCATGCCCTGAAGTTCCGGCATAATCCGTACGTTCTACCCAAACTACTTTCCCTCCTGTATCATAACGGGCCATCGCCCATCCGCCGCATACGGTAAAACTTACGCTTTCTGCCCCTACACTTATTAACGGTTGAGGAAAGATAATATCTTCGTTTTCTTCAAATTCCACAAGCGAAGAATAATTGCTTACCTGCATTCCTTCCATTTCTTCTTCCGCCTCTTTTTTTTGCGAAACGCCCCCATCTTCCACCTCATCGTTTAATGTATGGGCTTCCGGCAATGCCGCTTCCCCTCCGTATTTCGCATCTCCTTCCAAAGGGGAATCCGCTTCTGTTCCTTCTTCGCCGCCCACAGATTTCTGCAAACCGGCAGCAGCAACCTCACCCTCTCCGGATATTTCTGATTCGGCATCTGCATCCACCGCCAGCTCCACTTCTTCCGAAATAATAGATAATCCGGTATTATCCGCCTTATTCCTCGCCATCGTGGCTGCATCTGCGGACTCAAACCCCCACTCATTTACTTTGATGACATTCCCGATATATTCTGCTGCTTTTACCGTTCCGAAGCCACATAGGAATACAAGACATGCAGCAGAAAATGCCGTTGTTACCGTCCTGCGCATCTGCCGGATTACCCACCGGTTATGTCTGCCCTCATCCATGCAGGAAGAAGCATCTATATGTAATTCTTTCATACCCGGCATGCCCATATCATTTACTGCCGTCTGATAACAGTCTTTAAAATCATTCATACCGATACTCCTCCTTCAGATTTTTTTTAAGCAGCTCTCTGCCCCTTGTAAGCTGAGATGTTACCGTAGATTCCCTCCGCTCTGTAATGGCGCTTATTTCCTTTATACTCAATTGCTGAAAATAAAATAAATGTATTACTTCCCGGTATTTTCTTGGCAGCTTCATGACAGCTTCCATGATTTCCCGGTTTCTTTCTTTTTCCAGAACAGCGTTCTCCATGCCGTCGCCAGGCGTGCCTTTGCCCTCCGGGAATTTCCCATCCGACACCACTTCCGTATGCCTATACCATGCGGAACGCCATACTTTCCTGCATCCGTTTAAAGTCACTTTAATGAGCCACGCTTTTTCATGCTCCGGCGTTTCAAACTCTACCTTTCTTTTTACAAATTGATAAAACGTTTCTTGTACCACATCCTCCGCATCCTGATTGTTCTTAAGCTGTAGAAATGCAATCCTGTACAACATTTCGCTATAGGTATTGATTTTCCGCTGCAGTGCTTCCATCTCTACAGCCCGGGAAACGGATGCTTCTGTCTCACTGCCTTTTTTCTCCACCATATGTACTGTCTCTCATTTTGTACCAACCTGATGATATGCCAACCGGCACATAGCCAAGCTGCTACTTCATCTCCAAATTTTTTCATTATCCTCATTTAAACCAAAAGCTTTCGCGTAGCTTTCTATAATAGTAATATCCCATACACTTCTAAAATACTGCAAAAAAGTTTCTTATTTTTTTCTTATTTTTTGAAAACAAAAGCTGGCCGACAGGTCAGCTCTTTCTTATTAGATACCTGAAAATACAAAAAAGTTTCAACTAGGGCAAAACTTTTTTATGGCTTTTTTGAAGAACACATTCCAAGAAGAAAAATTGACATGGAACTTTTTTGTCTGCAATAATATCATTTGCACCTGCTTTCGGCTCATTGGAGACAAACTGACAAACAGCATATCCCAATAAAAATATGCCTGCTTGCAAGATTCTCCGCCTGCGGCGGGTCGCGGCAGCAACATGCTCCCCTCCGCCGCAGTGCGATAATTGCTTTTTACCATATGGAAAATTCGGAGATTTTTCCGATATGGATTCGGGTGCCAAGCGGCACTGCCGGGAAGACCTTTTGACACCCGAATCCTATAAGTTAAAAAAGAGGATATTAATCATTCCGATTAATATCCTCTCCTAAACTATGCTATCCAATGGTCTTTACCTCCGTTTCGCATCTTTTTTTATTCAATTTTCATTCATTTTTCTCTTTCGTACCCTTTCCATTTCTCTTTCGTACTGCCTGTACTGTAACGGCTGATAAATTTCTTCTATCGGATGTCTATTACCATCTCTTATAGCTATTATCTTTTGTCCTTCGCTACTTTCTCTTATGTACTCGACTACGATTTTTTCTTTTGTTTATTCACTCTTTTGTATATTAAATGAACAAACCAGCTTAAGTTTTCGTTGGACCGTACCTCCTCTTCTTTAGTTTTTTATCTATGTGAATTTCTTTTGTTTATGTACTTATTATAACCAAGCAATTTTAATTTGTCAACACATTTTTTCATAAATATATAATTTTTTTCATTTTTCTCCATTTATTTCCATATTATAAGATTATTCTATTATTTCTCCCATTGTTCGACATCAAATTATGTCAAATCCTGTCATTTTTTCTGTAATTACCATTTAAGGTTCGTATACCGTAAGAAATTAGAGGCAGGATTCCTGACACCCAAACCTCCCTCCTCTTTTAAATTCATTTCTCTCCTTGCACGTTTCCCCATATATAGTATAATGAAAACATCAATTGTACCTATCAATTATCGTCTTTATGAAAATGCGGCAGCACCAACTGTTGAAAATCATGGGGCGGAAAAGTAAACTGACTGTTATATAAACTATACTATTGCAAGGAGGGATTCATTATTCACAACCCTTTTTTAGCCGGAGGCGCTCTTGGCGCCAATGCTTCCATCAATAAACTTATCATTGCACAAATGCCCGTATGCACGGTAACGCAGCCGCTTACCGGTAAAAGCGCCCAAGATATTTTTTCCACCGATTTGTTTATCCGGGAAATCAAGGGCTCTGCCGACAAGCTGCAGATTGACGTCTCTTCCCTCGAGGAAAAGTCGCTTCCACTTTACCTGGAAAACAGTTTGGAAAGCAATATCCCTTCTGTTAGGGCTACGGCACATGATATCCTAAAGCTTTTCGGAGAGCGGCTCGCCGTTATCCTTCTTTGTTTAAAAGAAGGCGCAGCCAAAAACCGCAAAGCCCGTCCTGATTGGTCAGACGAAGAATGGGATTACTGGCATTCCTTAAAACAAATTATATTGGTAGGCGGGCTTGCCAGCCCTCCGCTGGGCGAACACCTGAAATATTATGTGGAACGGGTTTTCAAAACTTCCGTGAAAAGCCCATACACGATTATTTTGGGCAAAGATTCCACTTATGCCGGGCTGCGGGGATGCACTACTTATTTAAAAGATACATCAATAGATACATCGATAAATAATCCCGGCAACACTCCGGCTTCCCAATCCTGTGTAAACCTTATTTTTGACTATGGGCAAAGTTTTATCAAAAGAAGCTATGCCGTAATGGAAGGTTCGGAGGTAATCGATATTATTATTTTAGGCAAAACTTTGTCCAGACATGTGGACTGGGATATCAAAGATTCTTCTTTGGAGGAGCAGGAAGCCCTTGCGCTCAACCAATATTTTTTGGACACAATCGAACGTACCGTGGAGGAAGTGGAAGCACGCGGGCTTTCCATCCATCCCCACGTTATTCTAAGCATTGCCAATTATGTAAAGGACGGGGAAATTGCCAACCGGGGCGGTTATGGGAAACTACGGCTGATTGCCGCAAACTATGCCGAATACCTTTCCTCATATTTCAAAGACCGTTTTGGCAAAAATTTTTATTTTACCCTAATCCATGACGGAACCGCAATGGCTGCAGGCTATGCCGATTATAAAAAATCCGTATGCATTTCTCTCGGCACAGCCTTCGGCGTGGGATTCCCGGAAAAACGGAAACATATTGAACAGGAGGTAGCAAAATGACACACAAACAAGCCGCTTTCGCGGCAGCAACGGAAAACATTATTAAAAATCTGGAAAAAAGAGGGATGGAAGGATACTTCTTTGAAGACTCCGCTTCCTGTACCGATGCCATCCTCGCCTCTATCCCGGAAAGCAGCATCATTTCATGGGGCGGCAGCGAATCCGTCAAGGAAACCGGGCTGATGGATAAGATACGGAAAGGGAATTATAAACTGATTGACCGCTTCAGCGCATCTTCCCCCGAAGAAGGAAGGGAATTGTATGCCCAATCGGTGCTTGCCGACTATTATCTCATGAGTTCCAATGCGGTAACTTTTAACGGAGAACTCGTCAACATAGATGGCAGCGGCAACCGCGTAGCTTGTCTAATTCACGGTCCAAAAAATGTAATCGTAGTGGTCGGCATGAATAAAATTGTTACGGACGTAAATTCCGGCATCGACAGAGTACGCAATTTTGCTGCCCCTCCCAATGCCAACCGCTTGAACCGGCAGACGCCTTGCCTTGCTAACGGGGTTTGCGGCGATTGCCTTTCCCCGGACTGCATGTGCAACCAAATTGTCATCACCCGCCGCAGCGGCATCAAAGGGAGAATTAAAGTCTATTTCGTTGCCGAAGAGCTTGGCTACTAATATTGTACAAATGGCTTTTGTACGATGGAAAGAAGACTCAAAAATAGTGGGATCCGATGTAAAACATGATTTTTGCCTGAAGAGGCTCGTCAGAATGCTTCGTACAATGGAATAGCCAAACAATTTTTTGGCACTAATTTTTTGTACCATATGGTAAAAAAGTGTCTTCGACACTTCACGAAGAACCTCCGGTTCTTCCTCAATTTATTTCCTTCTGGCGAAGGAATTTCCTATATGGTAAAAATGCCCGCTCCGGCAGCTAATACCGGTTAGCGGGCATTTCCCTTTTCTATATTTACTTATATGATTTACTTACATAATTTATTTATATGATTTATATGCTATACATTCCTTTGGAGACCAAAACCGTTCTACTGGATTAGCGGATATTTATCGGTCAATTCCTGAACAATGGTCCTGGCTTCAGGTATCTTTTCCTCGCCACCCTTAATCACAAGGGCAACCGCTTCCGCAATTTTATCCATATCCGTTATCCCCATCCCTCTGGAAGTTACCGCAGGGGTGCCAAGACGGATACCGCTCGTTACGAAAGGCGATTTCGGATCATTTGGAATCGTATTCTTGTTTGCCGTAATATTGGCTTCATCCAAAAGCTTCTCTATCGCTTTTCCTGTCAAATCAAAATTGGTCAAATCCACCAGCATCAAATGATTATCCGTACCGCCGGATACGATTTTTACCCCTCTGTCCATCAAACCTTTGCACAAAGCCTGCGCATTATCTACAATGCCTTTCTGATAGATTTTAAATTCATCGGTCAGCGCCTCTTTAAAGCACACTGCCTTCGCTGCAATTACATGCATCAGCGGCCCACCCTGAATGCCGGGGAAAATCGCTTTGTTAAAATTATATTTATCCGCCGCTTCCTGATTGCAAAGGATTAAACCGCCTCTTGGCCCACGCAATGTCTTGTGGGTTGTGGTGGTCAGTACATCCGCATAAGGTATGGGGCTGAGATGAAGACCTGCCGCTACAAGACCGGCAATGTGCGCCATGTCCACCATCAGTACCGCCCCGGTTTCATCTGCCACTTCCCTGAATTTCTTAAAATCTATTGTCCTCGCATAAGCAGACGCGCCTGCAATAATCATCTTCGGCTTTGCTTCCAATGCGATATCCCTTAGCTTGTCATAATCAATAAATCCTTCCGCATTTACTCCATAAGGAACGATTTTAAAATATTTCCCGGAAATGTTCACCGGGCTGCCGTGGGTTAAATGACCGCCGTGGTCAAGGTTCATGCCCATAATCGTATCGCCTGGATTGCAAATGGCAAACTGTACTGCCAGGTTCGCCTGCGCGCCGGAATGGGGCTGTACATTGGCATAATCACAGCCAAACAACTCCTTCGCCCTTTCAATCGCCAAATTCTCTACTACGTCTACACATTGGCATCCGCCATAATATCTTTTCCCCGGATACCCTTCCGCATATTTATTGGTAAGAGGGCTGCCCATAGCCGCCATCACTGCCTTGCTTACCCAGTTTTCCGATGCTATCAGTTCAATATGGCTGTTCTGCCGGTTCTGTTCATCTACAATCGCCTGTGCGATCTCAGGATCCACGTTCTTTACTTCGTCAAATGAATACATCCCATTGTCCTCCAATTTTTCACGTCCGCGCACTATTCTGGCAATTAAGCCATCGTTCCTTCATATCATTTGCCAACAAAGCAGTACGCTCTTTTTTTCTTTTTTGCCCTCTTGTCATTCTAATGCAGACTTGCGGTTAAAGTATACCATAAAATCCAATGAATGAAAACTATATAAAAAGAATATATTTTAAAGAATTTTTAAGAATTTTTTATAGATTCTATCAGTGACGTTTTCTTTTCATCATGATACAATACTGCTTAAATGATGGATGATTTTCAACGGAAGAAAAAACACGAAGGCCGGATGGCCGCTGGAGGCTGCTTATGTATTATGTCATTGTCAACCCCGCATCCAAATCAGGAAAGGGTCATGCTATTTGGACCGGTTTGGAGCCGATATTCCAAGAACAGAACGTTCCTTATCGTGTTCTTTACTCCAAAGGCGTTGGACATGTCACCAAAGCAGTTGCCAAATTGACTGCCCAGGACAAAAACGGGAAAGCAAAGCCATTGGTAAAGTTGATTATACTTGGCGGCGACGGTACGGTAAGTGAAGCGCTTCAGGGCATTCAGGATTTTGAGCGGATTTGGCTGGGCTATATCCCTACCGGTTCCAGCAACGATTTGGCCAGGGATTTGCAGCTCCCCAAAGACCCTTCGGTTATCCTTCGCAGAATTTTAGACGGCGGATATTCCCGCACTATGGATTTAGGGCTTCTCACTTATACGGACACATCCGGGGAACGTTCCCGGATAAGAACCAATGCGATCCACAGCCAAAGGTATTTTGCAGTCAGCAGCGGAATCGGCTTCGATGCTGCCGTATGCGAAGAGGCGCTTTCTTCCCGCTTTAAGAATATCTTAAATAAAATGAAGCTTGGTAAATTGACTTACCTTATCATCGCTTTGCGGCAGCTTATTGCCGCCAAATCGGCTTCCTGCGACATTTACTTGGATGACGGGCAAACGCCAATCCATTTCGACCGTTTCCTTTTCACCGCATTCATGATACACAAATACGAAGGTGGCGGTTTTAAATTCTGCCCTATGGCAGACGAAAGCGATGGCAAACTAGACTTATGCGTTGTGGGTAAACTCCCCAAGCCTGTGATTATAGCCGCACTTCCTACTGCTTTTTGGGGAAAGCACTATATTTTCTCCGCTATCAGGCACTACTCCGCCTCCAAAGTGACATTCCGCTCATCCATCCCTTTATGGGTGCATACCGACGGGGAAGTGTACCGGAAAGCGGACAGCATCACTGTTTCCTGCCTGCCGCAGAAGCTAAAACTGATGATGTAAAAATTGCCAGCCAATAACTTTTTAGAAAGGAAATGTTTTATATATTCAGTATTCGTATATTCAGAGGGTTAATATGAGGAGGGTCATAAAGTGACAAAACATACATTTAAATACTATTATGAAAAATACAAGCACGCCATCCCGCTTTTTATTTACGGGATTATCTATATGACATGGTTCGTTTATCTGGAACGGACAATTACCAAAGACTACACGGTTATCCATGTGGCATTGGATGACCGCATCCCCTTTTGCGAAATTTTTATTATTCCTTACCTATTATGGTTTGCATATGTATCGGCTGTTATTGTTTATCTGTTTTTCAAAAATAAGGATGATTATTTCAGGACGTGTATTTTCCTTTTCACCGGAATGACCATTTTCCTGATTATTTCCACCCTTTTCCCTAACGGACAGCACCTGCGTCCAAAGGTTATGCCAAGGGATAACCTTTTTACCTGGCTTGTAGCGCGCCTTTATAGTACGGACACTCCAACGAATTTATGGCCCAGCATCCATGTATACAACTCCTTAGGCGCACATCTTGCACTTATAAAAACAAAAGGCCTGTCCGGCAGGAAATGGCTCCATGCCTCTTCCTTTGTCTTAAGCCTTTCTATTATATTGTCCACCATGTTCATCAAACAGCATTCTGTTTTCGATGTAGTCACTGCATTTATCATGGCGGCATTTATGTATGGGATTGTCTATAAATATGATATTTTAACTGCACACCGGGCGCACAAAGAAAAAGCCCGTACACGGACTCCACAGATAAATTAACCGGCACATTTTTTGCCCGGATACAAATTGCAGTAAAACTGCGATATGGATATTGGGATGCCAAAAAACCTGTCCGGCAGCTTCGACAAAAAATATCTTCTATAAAATCCGGTACCTTCGGATTTTTATGGAAGATATTTTTTGTCGAAGCTGCTTCTCTGCTAGTTAAATTTAAAAAACCTTTGGCAAATCCTATAACCTTCAATGGAAATCTTCCGTCCGCCTTTTCCCGGCAAGTTCATGGAATTTCCCAGAATCCCATATCGAAGGCGCATATACAAAACTTTATCCTTTTGCTTAATATAATTCCAAAGTTCCTTTTTTTTCTGCAAATGTTCTTCCGTTCCCCCTCTGATAAGCAGTATTGAAGAAACTGTCGTAATTATCTCGAGATAATTTATCATATAATTACGCATTTTACGGTTTCCCTTCAATTTTTGCCTGTTCTCTGCCATATAATCCACCATAATTTTGTTTACTTTAATCTGTTGGTCGATTCTGGATATCATAATTGTCTCATTCACAGACTGCCCTTCCCTGCCGATATAATAACGGTAAAAGTTCACGTCCATATAGTACATATTCCTTACATAGGGCAAAGGTTCAAAAACAAACAGATTATCCACATAGAAGGTATTTTCCGGCAGCTTTAGCCCGCATTCCTGCAACAGTTTTGTCCTAAATATAACGGAATGCATCAATATATACTGCCCTTTATGGAAATGTTTGACCTGTTTCCATGTAAAAATTTCATTCTCCGGCAATGCATGGCGGTAACGCATGACTTTATTTTTCTTTTCCCCTTGCTTTTCATAAACGAAATTGCTGATTAGCATATCAAGCGCCGTTTCGCCGCCTGCCGCTTTCCTGAGTACCTCTAATATTTTCCTGTATTCGCTTTCCTTCACCCAATCATCGCTGTCCACTACTTTAAAAAACAACCCGGTTGCATTTTCCATCCCGGTATTCACCGCAGAACCGTGCCCACCGTTTTCTTTATGGATTGCCCTTACGATAGAGGGATATTTTTCCGCATAATTATCTGCAATTTCCGCTGTCCTGTCCGAAGAACCATCGTCTACTATCAGCAGTTCCACGTCTTCCCCGCCTGCCAGTAGGGAATCCACACATTTTTCCATATAATTTTCCGAGTTATAGCATGGTATTGTCACTGTCAATAATTTCATTGCTTTTCCACTCCTAATTGAATATTCAAATATTTTGCGTACGATGCATAGGCAGAAGGTATCGGATAGCGTTCCCTTGCTTCGTTTTTGTCAATAAATATCCAATCTTGTATTACTTCTGCTGCTTTAGGGCGTTCCAATTCATCCACCCGCACCGCATACCCTACCATATGCCATTCCTTATGGGAAAAAATATGTTTTGCATCCCCTATCCGCCTAATGTGGAGCGCCTTTAGCCCCATTTCCTTTAAAAACTGCAGCACCTCTTCCTCCGCCAAATGCCCTTCCAACATAGGGAACTCATACATTCCTGCCAGAAGCCCTTTTTCCGGCCGTTTCCGAAAAGCCGCTTTTTCTTCATCTCGGATTACAAGAACCGTTTTTTCCTCTATTTTCCTTGCTTTTTTCGCCTTCTTCTTTGGAAATTGCGCCGTCTGTTCCAGGCGGTGTGCCAAACAAATAGGCTCCCACGGGCATTCGCCGCACTTTGGCTCGCCATTGGGGATGCATACCATAGCCCCCAGCTCCATCAAAGCCTGATTAAAATCCCCTGGCCTGTCCTTTGGAATCACTTTTAGCAGTTCCTTCTCCACCCTTGCCTTCGTCTTTTGGGATAAAATATCCTTTCCGTCCATCCGGAGCCTGGAAAGTACCCTCAGTACATTCCCATCCACCGCCGGAACTGCTTTTCCATAAGCAATAGATGCTATGGCGCCCGCCGTATAACTGCCAATACCGGGCAGTTTCAGTAAAGCTTCATATTCCGAAGGCATCTGCCCGCCGTGTTCTTCCATAATCACTTTTGCCGCCTTTTGCAAATTACGCACGCGGTTATAATATCCCAGCCCCTCCCATAGCTTAACCAATTTATCTTCTTCCAATCCTGCCAGTGCCGGAATATCCGGCACGCTTTGGAGAAAACGGTCAAAATATGGTCTGACAGCCTCTACCCTTGTCTGCTGTAACATGATTTCTGACAGCCATACATAATAAGGCTGTGGGTTTTCCCTCCAGGGCAGTATACGCCTCCCATTGTCGTACCATTTTAAAAGCGGCTCCGCAATCTGTTCCAAAATTAACTGCCCCTCCATGTTTTCCACCGCTTCTTCCTTTTCCAGCCTAACCGGTACAAGGTTGCGGATTTTCATGGAATCCGGTGTTACGGTACAATCATAGGCAAGGATTTCCACCCCTTCCTTCTTTGCTTTTTTCAAAGCCTGCACAAATTCCGGTTGTGTTTCCTCATTGGGCGCAAAAAAGGAAACCCCTTCCATTTGTATAACAAACAGGATATAAGCCTTATACCCTTCCCTTACTGCCTCTACCAGTTCTTCCACATGCTTCACCGCCCGTTCGGACGGGGCATCCGGGAAAAATACGCCATTTTCCCTTTCCAGCGTTACCCCCTTCACTTCCAGAAAAACCTTTTCTTCTTCCGTCTCCACATAAAAATCGAACCGGGAAGTCTTATAAGTTTTCTCGGCCCGGACATTCTTTAAAGACGGGAACAGTTCTTTTGTTAAAAGCCATTCCCCAACCACTTTGTTAGGGGCGTTGGAATCCATATTAATCAAACGTTTCCCCTTCCGTACTGCTATCAGGTCATAAGCGGTAGCCCTTTCCGTATTCTCCGCCCTTTCCAGATATACGGCAGCATTGTCTACCAAAAGTTCTTTGCATCTTCCGGTATTCTTTACATGTACTTTTTCTTCACTGCCGCCGATATCCACATAAGCAACAAAGCGGTTCGGCCTGCTTATAAACCTTCCTTCTACGATTTGCCTATATTTCATCGTTTCCCATTCCCTTTATTATCTATTCCCTTTATTATCTATTCCCGTATTTTATCTCAGTCTGCTGCATTCAAACCTTTCCATTAGGATAAGGCAGCTCCTAAACTCTGCATAACGCGTTTCAATATCCCCCGGTTTTACTTCAATGTCCAAAGCAATTGACATAATATTTATCATATCATCGGTAATTCTATGATGAAGGCCGGAAAGGATGTTCAAACGTTCCTCATAGCTGGATGCATCCAAAAATTCAATTACCATCGGGTCGATATTCCCTATTCCGTCCTCCGGCTGTTCCTGGCTGCTTCCGTTGTCATCCGTTTGTCCTTCCCTGTTTCCACTCTCTTCCGTCGTTCCCCCCACGCTGTTTCCGCCCTGTTCCGCTATCCTTTCTTTCCCGTTTCCGTTTCCTTCCGTTATCCTTTCTTCCCTGTTTCCGTCTCTTTCCGTTATCCTTTCTTCCCTGTTTCCGTCTCTTTCCGTTATTCTTTCTTCCCTGTTTCCGTCTCCTGCTTCCCTGTCTGCTTTTCTTTCCGGCTCTATCCCTGCCGTTTCTCCTTTTCTTTCCGTTCCTGCATCCGCATTTCCTTCCGCTGCCTTTTTGGGCATTCCGGCCCTGTCTATCCTCTCAAAGCGGTATTCCTGCCCTGCCTCCGGATACTTTATCCTGTCCGTCTTTTCCATAAACATTGCCAGAGGACGCACATAAGTTTTAAAATCGCCGTAAAGAGCCTGGTATACCACCATCTCTTCCCCCGTTTCCGAATGCTGTGCAACCGTTACTATCTGATATAGATTCCCTTTAAAATGTCTGTATATTTCCTGTGGAATGGGTATCGTCCGCATACCATATCCTCCCTCTTACGATAAATGGCAGTTTGCCAAAACATCATCCAAACAATTATTTATTATTATAATACCCGCGCACCCGCTTGTCATGCTTTTCTTTCTTAAGCATTTATAAAGAAACCACCGGTTTCGCCAAACCCTCAAACCCCGTTGCCGCAAGTCCTTTCCTGCCTTATCACTAATGTTGAATCACGTAATCAACTCTCTATATATAAGTTCTATTTATAAGCTATATTTATAAACTATATCTATAAGCGATATCTATAAACTGCATTTATAAACTATAGCGTACAATTAATAATTCAACGCTCATAATATCGTTCATTTTTCCTGTTTTTACGGATTCTTCCGCCTCAACACAGGCTTCCAAAGCTGTACGCAAATCAGCAGCCCTGAATTTGGCGGCCTGCGTTACATATTTGCCGGCAATGAATGGAGACAGCCCTACTTTTACACCGATAGTTTTATTGTCGTAGCCTTTGCCCTTCAGTTCCTTTACTTGAAGAAGCATGTTAAACTGCCTCGTAATCAGGAATAGTATGCGCATGGCAGGTTCTTTTAATGCCAGCAAATCATAATACAAATCCAGCGCCTTCTTTTGCTGCTTTTCGGCAATGGCATTTATCATATCAAAAATATGGCTGCTCACCCGTTTTGTACAAATCGCTTCAATGTCCTGTTCCCGGACTGCTTCTTTTTCCATACAATAACACATCAATTTTTCCAGTTCCTTACGGATATTTTCCATATCCGTTCCTGTCTTTTCCAAAAAATAATTTAATGCAGGTTCTGTAATCTGCTTCCCTTCCCTTTTCAGGATTCCCAAAATCCATTTTTTTAAGGTCGCTTCATTCTGCACCGGGAACTCTACGGCAATCCCTTTTGAAGAGACTGTTTTAAAAAGCTTGCTTCGTTTATCGATTTCCGTTTCCACAAAAACAAAATATACGCTCTCTGCCGGCTCTGACAAATACGCTGCCAGCTGTTCCCCTCCATGTTTAAAAAGCCCGCTGTTTTCCACTACGATAACTCTTCTGTCTGCAAAAAAAGGAAGCGTTTCCGCAAGGTCTATCACTGCGCCCACCGAAATATCCTTTCCTTCAAAATAACTGTAGTTCATCGTATCCCCATCTTCCGTCATGGCATCTTTCAGCCTGTCTCTATACTGCTTACGCAAATAGGCCTCTTCTCCATATAGCAGATAGATTTGCCTAAATTGCCCGCTTTTGATATCCTCGTTAATCCTTTGCATCCTTTATACCACCCGTCCGGTTTACTTTGTTTTTTAGAATAACATAAGGGAAACTAATCTGACAAGGGAATTTGAAGGTTCCTCCGGCAACATACAAACAAGGAACCCTTAGTGGCCTAAAACAGGAGGCGGGCGGGCAAAAAATAATCCCATGAAGATTCAGGGATTTACAAAGACCCGAATTTTCATGGGATTTTCTATTTTTAGATATCAGGAACTAAAGTGGGTATTAAGCGGCAACCCCCGTTGGCTGCGGGCACCATCTATACATCTACTCCCCGAACAACTGCTCCGAAACATTGCTGATATCGGGAACTACCCATCCTTTCGCTTCTTCCTCTTCCCCTTCCTGCCCGCTCTGTTCATACGGGGATTTTGTAGGTTTGGAAAGTTCTATGCTGGTAGTCGTCTGCATTCCCCCCATCTTCCTTGTCATCACAAGGACTCTGGCCCCATCGGGCTCCACATGGATATTCGTTTCCACCTTGGATTCTTCTTCATCCGATGATACTTTTTCCCCCTTACCTGTTTTTTCTCCCTCTAAAAATTCAAGGAATTTTTTATATTCCAAATACCCCGACAGATTGCCGGCATCATACTGCATCTTCATTACCCGCTTTATGACTCCCAGCCAATCAACCTTATCGAATAAATTACCCGACCCATAGCCTTCTGACATATCTTTATGATGGGCATGGGCCATCATAAATTTCGTCAATGCATCCGGGTATTTCCCGCTCTTGCTCAAATATGCAGAATATGCGTACATATCAATGGTATCGCAATTGGACGGGTCTACTTCGGAAATGTCTACCATCCGTTCCGTTACATTCCCATTTGCATCCCATACTTTTACTTTATAGACCGGATGCGCCGGGTCAAAATCATTCGGCTGGTAAACGGTCATAGAGGTATTTTCCGTCACACAAGCCCATGCAGTCACTACTTTTCCGTCTTCTTCCGATTCTTCCCCATGCAATACCACATCGGAATTTTGTGCCTTTACCGTCCATGACGTATTTGAAACGTTTTCTTCCACATGATTCCTCTCTGTTTTCTGCGGCGTATATCCCATAGGATAACCGCTTGCACCGATTCCATTTACTCCCATTTTAAACCCTCCATTTACGGCTTGATGAATTTGTATAGTTACTGTTTCTTTTGTTTTTAGCCACGTTCCGATAAGCATTTATCATACCAGCCCTGCTCCCGCCAGCATTTGCCGCTCCGGAAAGCTCCTGCCAATCCCCAGCATTCCGGTATGATGCCCCCAGCGCTGCTGCCTTCGTCTGGGAAAGATTTAAACCGGATAGGCTGCCTGACCATAGGCCGGATGATGCCACCCCTAATCCGGATAAATTATAGGACGGCAAACCCAGACCGGACAAACCATTTGCCCACAATCCGGTTGAAGAAAGCCCTAAGCCGGACAGTCCTTCCGCTGATAACCCATAGGAAGACAGACCCAATGCAGACAAATTGTTCGCCCATAACATGGCAGGAGAAACAGGAAAACCAATTGATTTACCTGTGGAAAACGCCGATGAAGCAAGACCGTTTTGCAGCCCTGACATCCATCCATAGCTCTTCACCGGAATTACCGCACCGTAACAGTCTTCCTTTGATGTCCCAATTACCTGATATTCCACATTAGGTTCATAAACGGACAACTGGGTAGAAAACCTTTCCTCCAGCATTTGAAGGACTTCTTCCTCGTATGCCGTATCGCTTTTCATCTTTTCAAATGCCTCTTCCTTAAAAATCAGCACCCCTGAACTACAGACCCGTTTACTGTCACTGACCGGCAATGCAGATACCTTATTGCATATATACTGCTTATACTCATCCAGCGTCATCTCTTCTCTGGCTTTGCCCATGTCTACGTTATAACTGGTGCGGTAAACCGGCGGGTTTGCCATTACTACATCTTCTCCGGAAGGAAACACTGCCGTTTCTTTCCGTATCGCATCATCCATACATTCCCGGAAAGATACCGCTTCCGTCCGCGCTGTTTTTATGGCATTGTTCCCATCCGCTATTTTTGTGTTCCCCGTCAATGCCCTGCTCTTATACTGTTGTGCCCCATCCGGATACGCTTTTTCTACCTTATCAGTCATGTCTATTCCGGAAAAAATCACACTTTCCATTTTTGACCCCTTTTCTGGGCTCCCCTTCGCACATAACAAGTTTGCGGATGCACCGCAGACATAAACTTAAGCCCCTTTTCCATATGCCTCCTACTGCGGCATAAATAATCGGCGAAGGACGGTTCCTCCAAATTATATTGTTTACTACATTACCTTCTATTAGATGTACGATTCAGGATACAGGAAGGTTTCAAAAATAGCCAAGGAATTTTATTTTCCTAAACCATATCCGCCAATGGTAAACTACGTCTTTATTACTCAATGTCATTTAGTTAACGGTACCGGACGCCGTGAGGAACATAAAATGCTCCGTCACCACGCTTTCGCTCGGTAAAAAGCGTAACGGACACTAAACTCGTGAGGAACCTCGTTAAGTGCCGACGTTTTTTAACGGGTTCCTTGAGCATTTTATGTTCCTCACGGCTGAGTCAAGGCACTAACTAAATGACATTGCTTTATTACTTCCCTATTTTATCTGCAGCCCTCTTTCCTGAAACTGTCCACCCATATCTTTCTTCCCTCCATCCCCACCGTTACTGCCCCATATTCCGGTGTGGTATATATCCGGCTTCCTACCGTATCCAAGCGTTTTAGCAAATCCTCATGGGGATGCCCATAGCGATTATTTTTTCCGCAGGAAATCAAAGCAATGCGAGGGGAAAGAATATCCAGCATTTCCATACCGGTAGAATTTCCGGAACCATGATGAGCCACTTTCAATACCGTAAGCTCATCCGCCTTTCCGCTCCCTCGCATATATTCCCATGCCATAACCTCCCCAGAACCCTCCACATCCCCTGTAAATAATCCTTTAAATTCCTGATAGGTCAACAACAGGACAAGGGAATACTCATTCTTTTCCCCTGTTTCATATCCGGTATCCGGATGCATACAAGTAAAGCTCATCTCTTTGTCCTTTATCCTCTGCCCCCTACTCATATATTGTACTTTTACCCTTTTTTCCCCCGCCAGCTTTTCCATCTCTTCATATGAATTATCGGCGCTCTCCCTTCCAATATCCGGCAGAATAAGGCTTCCAATAGTTAAACCCTGCATCGGATATTCTTCCAGCAAATCGAAAACCCCTCCGCAATGGTCGCTGTCAAAATGAGTGACAAAAATCGCTTCCAAATGTTCCACTCCCATAAATTTCAGATAAGGGATAACCTGATATTCCATCATATCCTTTTTCGTGGAACTTCCGGCATCTATCAAATAATGTTTCCCTTCTCCGCTCCTAATATAAATACAGTCCCCCTGCCCTACATCCAGCATGGTTACTTGGAACCCTCCGTCCATCTTGAGCAGTAAAATGCAAAGGGAAGCAAATATCCATTGGCACTTCCAAAAAAGCGGCAGCCTTTTTCCTTCCCCATGCCCATAAAACACAAGCAAAACCATCAAAAAAAGATATACGAATACCTGCCAGCCTTCCGGTCTGCCATTCACAAGCGTACCATAAGGAATTTTTTCCCCAAGCAGGCAGCACTTCTCATAAAACCATAAAACCGCTCTGGGTACCAACGCTGCCCATCTCGCCATACCGGAAGCAAAACCGCCCCCTATCATGCAGACCAGACCAAATCCCATTACAACTGCCATCAAAGGAATTACTGCCAGATTCAGCAATATGGAATAGACCGGAAATTGAAAATAAAACCAAAGATGGATGGGAAGCGTTCCCAACGTTACTGCAAATCCGCTTATAACCGCCTGCTTTATCTTCCAAGCTGCTGCATTCCAAACTCTTGCACCTGCCCTCTCCCCAGTTTCCTTTCCCCTCCCATCCCGAAAACCTTTTTTCCCCTGTAAAAAAGAATCCTTCTTGCAGGATTCTCCGCCTGTGCCTGGTCGCGGTAGCGACATACTCCCCTCCGCCGCAGTACGAGGATTGCTGTCCAGTTCCCCATTATGCAAAACAGGCGCAAGCGCCCCAAGCGATGCCACTGCCCCAAATGAAAACAAAAATCCGCTGTTGCCCGCATAATCCGGCTCCCCGGCCAGCAGCAGCGCCGCTGCCAAAGCCAATGCAGTTGCCATATCATAGGTGCGCCCCATCATATCCGCCATGAGATGGAGGCTAAACATAATAATCGCCCTTACCGAAGACATACTCAGCCCGGTCATTATCCCATAGCCGGATATAACTGCTATGGAAATCCATGCGGCAGACCACAAGCCCAGACCTGCCTTACGCAGGATACGATATAATCCCATCCCAATCATAGAAATATGCAGGCCGGAAATGCTTAAAATATGGATAATGGAGCTTTGCCGGTACAGTTTTTTTGTTTCCCCATCCAGCCCGTCTTTTTCCCCCAGCAGCATCGCCTTCATAATGGATGCTTCCTTTGTCGGGAAAATTTTCTCCAATGTCTTTGCAAAATACTCTTTCAGCCGGTACATCCTCTCCCTCACATACCATGCCTTTCCACCGGAGGCCTGGATATGTGCATTATCCAACCGGAAAGCAAGCTTCATCATCCGATAATAACTTTGCATATCAAATTCGCCCGGATTGCCCGCCCTGGCAAAACTGCGCAGTTCACCTTTCAGCCGCAGCGTAGTTCCTAACGCAGGCTCCTGATAGCCTTCCTGTTCCATATAACAAAAAATGTTTTCTATTTCTTCTTTGGGAAATTGTTTCGACGGATTCCTTTCGGAATATTCGGAATCCATTAAGATATGTACTGATTTTAAATAAAGAACCGGAACTTCTCCTAAGCCTGTCCGCTCTTTGTACCCCTTCCGGTATACTTCCCCCTCCACGATAATCTGCCGCCCGTCCAGATTGCTATAATCCGGTACGGGCCTTGGCATTATCTGCATGCACAAAATAAGCGCCGCCATAAATGCCAAACATAAAAGGCATAAAGGTCTCTTCATATATTCCCCTCTTTCCTCTATACAGCCAATCCATCCCCTTGTCATACTGCTTCCTCTTCTGTCCATACGACTCTAAGGCTCTGCAATACTTCTTAAGGACTTACATTAATCGGCAGTCGTAATCAAATCCAAATTCCTTTCATAGGTCACGGATAAACTGGCGCTATCCCGGAACATCACATTGCTGTCCCCATTGACCGCTATCTGCACCCTGCTTACATTAGGCAATTCCACCAGCGAATTAACGATGGAATAAATCACAACATCGGAACTGACATTATAAATCTGCGTCAGAAAATTTTCGTTTAAATTAACATAACAGGTTCCGTCTTTTACCGTAACGCCCACTACCCTTGTCTCCGGGTTCATTGTCGGATAAACTTTATCCTTTACCTGTTCGCTTGGCCCGCCGATTAACTGCTCCACCACCAGCCGCTCCATAGAAATATTTGTGCTATATCTACTATATTCCAGCGTCCGGTTTGTCTCTATCAGTTTATCGCCCTGCGCATTGGCAAAATACAGGCGGATTTTTACCCTTTCCCTTGAATTCATTTCACTTTCCGTATTATCAATAAACATATCCGCCGACATGCTGCCGATTACATTGCCCGACGTATCCAAAAGGGGGTTGGAACGAACTTGAAAAGAAACATAATCAACCCCTTTCACTTGCGTCAAAGTCCGGACAGCAGCCGCCCGGACAAGCACCTCCGTCGTCGGCGGTAAAGCTTTGTAACGTTCATCGAAGTTTAAAACAAGCTGCCCCTCTTCCAAAGAATATCCAAGCAACTCAAAATTCCCCGAAAGCGGCGCTTTATACTCCATTCTTTCCGGCGTCGCCGTAAGCTGGTCAAGCAGCTCTTCAATAATCTCCTCTCGGCTCTCCCCCACTGCCGCATACTCATTCGCCGACAGCTTTGTCTCGTCTTTATTCATCACGTATATATTGTAAACCCGGCTCTTATCCATCGTCTCCTCGTTTCCGCAGGAAACAACGGACAACAAACAAAGCAAAAGCCCTAACAGCAATATCTTTTTCTTCATTGCATTCTCCAAATTTATTTTACGTCATCACATAATTCAAGGGTATCTTCACCGTAAATGTAGTGCCTTTCCCTTCTACGCTGGCTACCTTTATAGAGCCTCTGTGCATTAATATGGCATTTCTTGTAATCGCAAGCCCTAATCCGGTTCCCCCGATTTCTCTTGAGTGGGATTTGTCCACACGATAAAACCTTTCATAAATATGCTCCAAAGAATCCTCCGGGATGCCGATTCCCGAGTCCATAATTTCCAAGGTGAAAAACTGATGGTCCGCATCCAGCACCACTTTCACCCTGCCCTGTTCTTTATTATATTTAATCGCATTTTCTACCAGATTGGTTATTATCAGCGTCAGTTTTACCTCATCCGCCTCCGCAGTAACCGCCCTTCTGCTTTCAAATACTACTTCAATATCCCGTTTTCTGGCAATCGGACGCAGCCTTTTTAAAATAATCTCCGTCAAGGCGTTCACATCTACCACGCTGATATTCATCGTTGCCACTGTCCTGTCCATTTTAACCATAGAAAGAAGGTCATTGATAATCTTATCTTCCCTCTCTATCTCTTCCGCAATATCTACCATAAATTCCCGGTAAAGCTCCGCGGGCACATCTTCCTGCGCAAGCAGGGAATCGGCCAGGACTTTTACGGAAGTAATCGGCGTCTTCAATTCATGGGATACATTGGCAACAAAATCCTGCCGAGAAGCATCCAACACCCTCATCCGGTTCTGAAGCTGGTTAAAAGCATCTACAATATGCTCCGTCTCCAAATAATCCGGCACGGAAATAGGCTCGTCCTTATATCCTTCCTTCACCTCGCTGATAGCCTTCGCCACACGCTCAAAAGGTTTCATCAACACATTGGAAAGCAATAAGGCAATAGCAAAAATTGCAAGCAGCATCAACATTTCCAACAGCAATGCCCGCCTGCTCAATATATCTAACGTCGTATTGATGCTTTCCGTAGAAACACTCGTTAACATCACGCCCCTGACAATATCCTTCTTTTTCTCCATGCCGGCAGGCGCCCCGTTATTTACAGCCATCTCCGCTGTTGCCGTTTCAATGATGGGGGTGGTAATCTCTATATAGCCATACTCATAGTCGTAATTCGAGCCACCCGTCCCCCCCTTCATACACTTTATCACTTCTTCCGTAATTACCGTCTTCCCTTCGCTCGTTCCGTATGTATCTTTGATTACCTTCAAACCGGAATTGATAATCATCACACGTCCATCATACAGATTGGAAAGCTGTTCGAGTTCGGCACTGATTACTTCAGATGACGCATCCGACAAATAATTATAAGCAATCAGATGATTGGCTATAATATTCAACTGGTTCTGCATATCGGAAGTCCTAAGGCTGATTGCCCGGTCTTCATAGTTTTCCAATATCCCATAGCACAAAACGATACTGGGGATAATGCCCGTCAAAAAAACTATAATAAAAATACGCGCCTTCAGGCTCCTTAAAAAATATAATTTATTCCAAATCTTCTTTATTTTTATATTCATTTACAGGCTCCGCCTACTCACTGCCGTCTGCCATTTTGCCATCCTCAGCAGCAATCCCTTATGCATAATAATATCCGACCCCCCACTTCGTGTGTACATATTTCGGCTCGCTGGGGTTTGTCTCTATCTTTTCACGCAGCCGCCTGATATGCACATCTACCGTACGTACATCTCCGGGATAATCGCTGCCCCATACCAGCTTCAGCAAATTCTCCCTGCCATACACTTTGTTCGGGTTCAGCATCAAAAGCTCCAACACTTCAAACTCCTTTGCTGTCAGGTTAATCTCTTTGCCGCTGATATATACGCGCCGCCCCTCCCTGTCCAGCTTCATATCTTTCCCTTCGATGACCCCTCCGTCATCTTCTTTCTTCTCCTTCCGGTTCGTCCGGCGCATAATCGCCTTCAGCCTCGCCTTTACCTCCAAAATATTAAAAGGTTTTGTAATATAATCATCGGCGCCGTATTCCAATCCAAGAATTTTATCCATGTCTTCCCCTTTTGCCGTCAGCATAACCACCGGCACATTGGAAAACTCGCGTATCTGCTGGCATACTTCAAATCCTGTCAGCTTAGGCAGCATCACATCCAGCAAAATAATGTCATACTCTTTCCCTTTCGCTTTCTGCAAAGCTTCCTCCCCGTCATAAGCGCAGTCCACTTCCATCCCGTCCTGTTCCAAGCTGAACCGGATACCCTTTACGATTAATTTTTCATCATCAACAACCAGCACTTTTTTGCTCATTTCTCACCTCTGACACAAATCTTATCTTTCATTTTTGCAAACATACCCTCTTTAATGCCCTCTATTTTCATAATATCCTCTATTTTGGAAAAACCGCCGTTTTTCTCCCTATATGCGATGATGCTCTTTGCCCGGCTCTCACCTATCCCCGGCAAAGCCACCAGTTCTTCTTCCGTCGCCGTATTCAAATCCACCAGCTGATTATCCGTTCCCGCTGCAGCCAGCTTATCCTTAAAAGCCGGCGCCGCTGCTGTAACCGTATCCGCATCCGCCGCTGCCCCGGCAAAAATGCCCCCTGCTTCTTTATCTTTCAGGCCATCCGGCATTTTATCCACTGCGCCCCTCTGCCCGGGGCTTTTCCCCTCCGTTAAACCCTCATCACCCGTATGCTCATCTTGAGCAAAGCTTTCTGCCGCCGGAATTTCAATCTTCCATCCATCTTCCAGCAAATGCGCCAGATTCACATAATCCGCCGCCGCTTCTTTTGTAAATCCCCCCGCTTTTTCCACCGCTTCATATATCCTGCTCCCCTTTGGCAATTCATACACTCCAGGGTTTTCCACTTCTCCGCAAATATGTACAAACAAGGTGGATTGCTCCACCTGTTCCAGCGTTTCCTCCAAAGCCTCAAAAGAATCCTCATCCTCCGTCTGCCCTTCTGCCCTGACTAAATCTTCCGACTCCAGCAGAACCGTCTTCCTCCCACTGCAGCCTGTCATCCCAAGCAGCATCCCAAGCAGGCAAACCAAAACCAACGCTTTCTTATTTGTTAATTTTTTTCCAATCATCCGCATAGCTCCTTCCCAAAATTTCCTGCAGGCATAGCAAACCACCATTCAATCATAGCCAATTAGCCCCGGCAAATATTCAACAGCCTAATTGCTTTCCACCTGCAATCCGAAAGACCCCTCTATGCGACTTGCTATTTCATTGTAAAGTAATTATCCTGCTTTTACAAGTGCCTTTTCGTCCTATTTCCATTTAAAAAGAACAACCCCTGCAATCGCAATCCCCATCCCTATCACCTTGCGCCATTCCAAAGGCTGCTTATCCGTACCAAACCACCCGAAAAGCTCAATTACATAAGCCACAATCAACTGAGCAATTACAATCAACATTACGGCCTTAGCCGGCCCAAGCATCTCCATGCTTTTAATTACCGTATAAGTGATAAATGCGCCGATTGCCCCGCCAAGAAGCATATACTTAGGCTCCACCTTAACCAGTGCCCCAAAGGATGACCTGTCCGTAAGCAGCCATGCCCCCAGACAGACTAACAGCGCCGTAAACTGCACAAATGCATTTGCCACCCAAATCCCTGACGTTTTCGTCACTTGTGTATTAAATACCCCCTGCACACTCATTAAAGCTCCAGATATCAATGCAATAAAAAATCCAATCATATGGGTCCTCCAAATATCGTTTTCTTTTAATATTTTTACCCATATGATTGGAAAAGTATTCAGTTAATTATGAAATTCATTCGGGCTCGTCCCCTTCTTCCTGCGCCTCCCTGCGCAGCTCCTCTTCGTCCAGATATTCTACCTCTTCTACCGCTTCCTCTTCTTCCTCAATCACGGTTTCCGTATATGGTTCTCCGGTTACCTGAGTCATAATTTGTTCCGACAAGCCGCGCAGACTATCATTGGCATCGGCCCCGTCCCATATCTGTGAAAATGCAATTTCCAGTTCTACCCAAAAATTGCTGGTCTCCACCATTTTGGGCATCGGCACTGATATTTCATATTCATTCACAAACTCTTGCAGATTGATATTCCCGTAATCCACTCCATAACGGGCTGCCACTTTTCCTGTCCTGGAATACAGCGTATCCGTATATCCGCAAGTTAGAAACTTCGCAAAGTCCTCTGCCAGTTCCTGTTTTTCCGAATAACCATTTATTACAATACAGTTCGTCACCGAAAGGCTTCTTGTCAGCAATTCCTCATTGATGTCCGGCACCGGGGCAATGCCGTATTCGTAAGAAAAATCCCCGCTTTCTTTTGCATCTTCCAGCTTTTCCACCGCATCCGTCGTTGCCACGGTATAAACAATTTTCCCTTCCATAAAATCATTCAGCACTTTTTCGTAACTGATTTCTTTTGTATCAATGGAAAAAAACTGGTTTAAATCCTGATATACCTTCAGGCAATCAATGGCATCTTTATTATAAATATTCATATTTGCCGTATTGTCTCCGGCTGCCCCGCCTACAATCATATAATTCCCCGCAAAAAAATAATTGTAGAAAATATCCGTTACATCCCATTTAAAAATGGCCTCCACCTGCTCCGGGGCATTATATTCATTGGCAAATTCCAATATATCGTCAATCGTAGAAGGAAGAAGTTCTTTCACCCTTTCGTCTACCAACGCCTGTATTTCTTCATCCAACTGCCCTTCGGCATTTCCTTCCGGCATATCCGCCGGGTTTTCCGCCTCCGGCATTTCTCCGTCTTCCGGCATTTCCTCCGACCCGTTTTCTTCCAACTGGGCCATTGCCGCTTCCCCTTCGGCCGCATCCCTTTCCGCTTCTATCTGGCTTTTTGCAAATTCTTCCAAATATGTCCTGTTGTAAAGCAGGGAACTTGTCTCAAAATAAAAAGGATATCCAATCGTTTTATTTTTATAAGTCACCGCCAGCCGCGCCGCATCCGGATACTCTTCCTTGATTTCCTCCCAGCTTTCCCCATCCACGCGGGCTGCCAGCCCTGCCAAAAAAGCCTTTTCCAGGGAATCATTGCTAATAATATACAAATCCGGCGGATTCTCCGACTGGATGGAAGCCTTGTTAATCTCTTCCAGATATTCCAAGCCGGAAGCCAACACCGGGATTACCCTTACATCATTTTCCTCCCCATAAGCTACCGCCGCGCTTCCCAGATAATCCGTCAGCGCTTCATCGGTATACCAAAAGTATAACGTATCCTTATTCCTTGTAAAAATCGTTTCTTCCTGTTCCTGACTGATTGTTTTTCCTGACAGCCCTACTGCCGCTACAACCGCAGCCACACAGGCAATGGCTGCTATAGTCAAAAGTCTTTTTTTAAGACCCATATTTTTCTCCTAACTTTTTATCCTAAACCGGAAGGCACATTTCCAAAATTGCAACCATCTCATCCACATTTTCCTTTGTAATGATTAGTGGAGGCACAAGGCGGATAATTTCAGCTCCGGCATTAATCAGTATCAAGCCATTATCCAATGCTTTGCTTATAATATCCCCTACCGGGCCTTTGCATACCAGCCCCTGCATCAACCCAAGCCCCCGCCTTCCTTCTATATAATCATATTTTTCTGCCAGCAAATCCAGTTTTTCCTCCAAATAGGGGGCTACTACATTCACATTTTCTATTATATGGTTCTCTTCAAATAAATCAAGTGCTTTATTCACCGCCGCTGCCGCCAAAGGATTTCCGCCATAAGTTGTTCCATGATCCCCGCTCGTTAAAGAATGGGCTGCCACACGTTCCGTCATAAGGAACGCCCCTACCGGCACACCGCATCCCAAAGCCTTCGCTGTCGTCATAATATCCGGCATAACCCCGTACCGCTGCCATGCATACATCGTACCGGTCCGCCCCATGCCGCACTGGATTTCGTCCAAAATAAGAAGGATATCCTTCTCTTCGCACAACGCTTTTACCCCTTCCATAAATTCTTTCCCGGCCGGGTATATCCCACCTTCCCCCTGCACGGTTTCAAACAGGATGGCACATGTTTTTTCCGTTATCAGTTCCTTTACACTGTCCAGGTCATTCATCCTGGCAAATTTTATATTCCCTATCATCGGCCCGAAAGCTTCCCGATAACCCGGATTGCCTGTTACCGACAAAGCCCCCATTGTCCGCCCATGAAAAGAATGCTCCATAGCAATTATCTCATGATCCGTCCGCCCGTCTTTCAAATATGCGTACTTCCTTGCAGCTTTAATTGCCCCCTCTACCGCTTCCGCCCCACTGTTCGTAAAAAATACCCTGTCCATGCCGGAAACTTTCTTTAACTTTTTTGCCGCCTCTATCGCCGGCACGTTGTAATAATAGTTGGACGTGTGGATAAGCTTATCAATCTGAGCTTTTAATGCATCGTTATATGCCTTGTTGCCATACCCCAAAGCAAAAACAGCAATTCCGGAAACAAAGTCCAGATATTTCTTCCCCTCTATATCATATAAATATACCCCTTCCCCTTTATCCAATACAATCTGGTATCGATTATATGTATGAAGGAGCGCCTTTTCTGCCTCTTCTATATACTCTTTCATCATAATACTTCTTCCTTTCCGGCTTTCTGTAAAAGCCAAAAAACCTGCCGCAGGCAGCGAGGCGTCAAACTTTAGCCATCCTATAGGATATTTTTTGCCTCCCTCCAACGACAACAGCCAGATGAAACACCGTCTGCCGTCACCCACAAAAATCAAACTTGCAGCGCTGCAGAGCAGCGGGGTATTTGACCCTCACGGCAGTCTTGCTCGCGGGAATAAACGCAAATATTATACTGTTGAATCCATAATGGAGTCATCGTCTTTTAAGAAAACCGTACCCACCCCATGATTTGTAAATATTTCCAACAACAGGCAATGTGGAATCCTTCCATCCAGAATATGCACCCTGCTCACCCCTTCGCGGATTGCGCTCGTACAGTTTGCCAGCTTCGGAAGCATACCGCCTCCGATATACCCATCCGCAATCAACTTATCCGCTTCCGAAGCCCTTAATCTGGATATAAAAGAAGACTTATCATTGATGTCCTTGTACAGTCCTTCAATATCCGTTAAAAATGCCAGTTTTTCCGCATGGACCGCCTTGGCAATGGCACAGGCCGCATCATCCGCATTAATGTTATACGTCTGAAAACCATCATCCAATCCAATCGGTGCAACAATCGGTAAAAAGTCTTTTTCCAGCAAATCATAAAGCACCTTTGGATTTACCCCTTTAATATCGCCTACAAAACCGATATCCTTGCCATCGGCATATTTCTTCTCCACAGTCAAAAGCCCTCCGTCTTTCCCGCTGATGCCGACAGCTTTCACCCCTAACTCCTGCACCATTGCAACAAGATCTTTGTTTACCTTGGAAAGAACCATTTCCGCAATTTCCATCGTCTCCCCGTCGGTAACTCGCAGACCATTTACAAACTGGGGTTCCTTCCCAACTTTCCCTACCCAACGGCTGATTTCCTTTCCGCCGCCGTGGACAATAATCGGCTTAAATCCTACCAGTTTCAACAAGGTAACATCTTTTATCACATTCTTCTGCAATTCCTCATTGCTCATCGCGCTGCCGCCGTATTTTACCACAATGATTTTCCGGTTGAATTTCTGTATATAAGGGAGGGCTTCAATCAAAACCTCCGCCTTTTTCAATACTTCAGTCATATCCTTGTCCATTTTATCGTCTCCTTTTTTATGAGCGGTAATCCGCATTGATTTTCACATAGTCAAAGGTCAAATCACAACCCCATGCACAAGCTTCAAAATCCCCCATCTTCATATCCACTACAACGCGCACTTCCGGCTCGGAAAGGATTTTTGTCGCCTCCTCTTCGCTGTAATCGGCTGCCGCCCCGTCTTTATATATCTGTATCCTTCCGTTTTCCCCCTCAAAAAACAGCTCTATCTTTTCCGGGTCAAATGTTACCCCGGAATAGCCCAATGCGCAAAGAATCCTTCCCCAGTTAGCATCATGCCCGAAAATAGCCGCTTTTGTCAGGTTGGAGCAAATCACGGACTTGCTCAAAATCCTGGCTTCTTCTTTCGTCCTGGCATGAATCACTTTCGTTTCAAACAATGCCGTCGCCCCTTCACCGTCGCCTGCCATTTTCTTTGCAAGCGTTTCATCAATTATATGCAAAGCCTCTACAAATTGATAGTATCTGTCATCCTTGCTTACAATCTCCTCGTTTCCCGCCATTCCGTTGGCCAGCACAAGAAGCGTATCATTCGTAGACGTATCCCCGTCCACCGATATCATATTAAAAGTATCCTGCACATCCGCGCGCAAAGCTTCCTGCAGCAGCTCTTTGGAAATGGCAATATCCGTCGTTACAAACCCGAGCATGGTGCCCATATTGGGATGAATCATACCAGAACCTTTGCACATGCCGCCTACCGTCACCGTCTTCCCATCTATCTCAAACTGTACTGCCGCTTCCTTGGATACGGTATCCGTTGTCATAATGGCTTCCGCTGCCGCCGTACCGGCTTCTATATCCCCGGATTTTACTTTTGCCAGTTCTTCTATCCCGGCAATAATTTTCTCCACCGGAATCTGCATCCCGATAACGCCTGTCGAAGCCACCAGCACAGCTTCCATTGGAATGCCCAGCTCTTTTGCCGCATGCTCTGCCGTCCTTTTACAGCATTCATACCCTGCCGTACCCGTACATGCATTGGCAATCCCCGAATTGACCACTACAGCCTGCCCATAAGCAGAATGTTCCACCGCATTCCTGTCCCAAAGCACCGGAGCCGCCTTTACCACATTGGAAGTAAACACCCCGGCCAGCCGGCAAGGCGCCTGACTATAAACAAGTGCCATATCTTTCCTGTCTTTATACTTCACCCCAGCCACTGCACCAGCCGCCTCAAACCCCTTCGCCGCAGTCACCCCGCCGCATATCCTCTCTATCGACATATCCATTCTCCTTTCCAAATCCCGGACTTTCATTCATTCTAAAATACTGATAACCCTGCCGAAGATATTGTTCCAATCTTCTTACTTCTTCTTATTGGTTAAAAGCCACAATGTTCTCTTTATTCAATACAAAATCATAATAATTCAAATCTTCCCTTTTTGTCCACCCAATCCGGTTCCAAAATGCATTCCCCACATCGTTTTGGGTAAAGGCAATCAAAGAAACTTTGCTGATTTCTTCTTTCTTAAGCGCTTCCATAGCGAATACTACCATAGCCTTCCCAATCCCCCTCATGCGGTAATCTTCATGGACACATACATGATACATGCATCCCCTTCTTCCGTCATGCCCGCAAAGAATCGCCCCTACGATTTTTCCTTCTTCCAAAGCCACCACACTTGTTTTGGGGTTTCTTGCCAAAAAACGTTCCACCCCTTCCCTGGAATCGTCAATGCTCCGCATGGCAAATCCTTTTATACTCATCCAAAGGGAATACACTCCTTCATAATCCCCTGCTTTCATCGTCCGTATCATTCTTTCCCTCGCTTCCTGCCCCCTGCCAGGCCTTTACAGATTCAGCCCCTTATCCTCTTCGCACCCCAGCATAAGGTTCAGGCACTGCACCGCCGCCCCGGAGGCTCCTTTCCCCAGATTATCGAACTGGGCGCTCAACACCATCCTGTCTTCATTCCCTGTCACATATATTTTCAGCCCATCCCAGCCGGAGCAGCTATTGCCGGCCATCATGCCGCCTTCCAGCCTTTCCTCCGCTCCTTTTTCCATCACTTTTATAAATTTCTGCCCCTTATAAAACTCTGCAAAAAAATCCCTCAGCTTTTCCGTTCCCGCATATTTCCCCAAAAACTCCCCATATACCGGAACAGAAACTACCATACCGCTATAATAATCAGCCACGATGGGGGAAAAAAGCGGTTCCCTGGCCAATCCCGCAATTTTTTTCATCTCTTTTAAATGCTTATGATTCTGGGAAAGGGCGTACTCTCTGGGCGCGTCTAATTCGCGGCTTCTCCCTGTTCCTTCATACTGCCCAATCATTTTTTTCCCGCCGCCGCTATAACCGGTCAGGGAAAATGCAGAAAAAAGATAGTCTCCCAAAAGAACCTTACATGCCGTCAAAGGGTAAACCAGGGAGATAAACCCTGTGGCATGGCATCCTGGCACCGCCACCCTTTTTCCCGCCGCAATAGCTTCCCTATGCCCTAAAGAAAGCTCCGGGAAACCGTAAGCCCACCCTGCCTGCGTCCTGTGGGCTGTGGAAGTATCGATGACACGGACTGACTCATTCTCTATAAGCTCTACCGACTCCCTTGCCGCAGCATCCGGCAAACAGAGAAAAACCATATCCGCCGAATTAATCATCCGTTTTCTTTCCTCTCTATCTTTCCTCAATTCCGATGCAATCTGCACCACCTCTATATCCTCACGGCCCGCAAAACGCTCATGTATCCTAAGCCCTGTAGTTCCTTCACTTCCGTCAATAAATATTTTCGTCTTCATATCCCTCTCCATATCAATCCATACCAGTCTTATTCCTATGGTTCCCCACACGGTACTTTCCCACACCATTTTCCATAACACCGCTCTGCATTTTCCCTAATCCGGAGGTAAATGCCGGCTTTCGGCAGTAAAACCACCAATGGGAAAACTCCATTTTAGGCTTTCTTCGGTGTGAAGCGCCCCTTCGCAAGGCAGCCCTTGCTTTGAGCGCTAAAAGTTCTTCTCACACTATACACTCTCTTAAAAAAAATCTCAATCATTTTCTTTCCTTGAGCCGTAACCAAAAAGCATTTCCGATATCCCTGTCCGGCTTTCCAAATCCATATCCTATTTCCCTTTTTTAATAAATGACTTTATAAATATACTACATATATGCATAATATTCAACTTTTTTTTTATTATATGCAATTGTTTAAGTTTTTTTAATTTTTTATGCACAATTCACTCTTGCATTTCCTTTCGGAATGTTGTATATTGTTTGCAGTACAAAAAACAAAAATCAGTTGGAGGCATTATATAATGAAAGAAAAAGTTGTTTTAGCTTATTCCGGCGGCCTTGACACCACCGCCATTATTCCTTGGTTAAAGGAAAATTTCGATTATGAAGTCATCTGCGTATGTGTAGACTGCGGACAAGGCGAGGAATTGGACGGTTTGGAAGAAAGGGCAAAGTCCTGCGGCGCTGCAAAATTATACATAGAAGATGTAACCGATGAGTTCTGTGATGAATATATTATGCCATGCGTCCAGGCTCATGCCGTATACGAAAATAAATATTTGCTCGGCACTTCAATGGCAAGGCCGGTTATCGCAAAAAAATTGGTAGAAATTGCCCGCAAAGAAGGCGCCAGCGCCATCTGTCATGGTGCAACGGGAAAAGGCAACGACCAAATCCGTTTCGAGCTTGGCATCAAAGCCCTTGCCCCCGATTTAAAGATTATTGCCGCTTGGAGAAATGAAAAATGGACAATGGATTCCCGGGAGTCGGAAATCGAATACTGCAAAGCCCACGGCATTAATCTTCCTTTTTCTGCAGACTCCTCTTACAGCCGTGACCGCAATTTGTGGCACATCAGCCATGAAGGCCTTGAGTTGGAAGACCCTGCCAGCGAGCCGAATTTTGAGCATCTTCTTGTCCTTGGCACCACACCGGAAAAAGCCCCCAATGAAGGCGAATATGTGACTATGGCCTTTGAAAAAGGTATTCCGGTTTCCTTAAACGGCAAACAAATGAAGGTATCGGATATTATCCGCGAACTGAATACCCTGGGCGGCAAACACGGCATCGGCATCGTCGATATCGTGGAAAACCGTGTGGTCGGCATGAAATCCCGGGGCGTATACGAAACCCCTGGCGGAACCATCCTTTACGAAGCTCACCAACAGTTGGAAGAACTCATCCTCGACAGGGATACTTATGCTTTAAAGGAAGATATGGGAAATAAATTGGCACAGATTGTTTACGAAGGCAAATGGTTCACCCCATTGCGCGAAGCGGTGCAGGCTTTTATTGAGTCCACACAGCAGTACGTAACCGGCGAAGTAAAGTTCAAGCTTTACAAAGGCAATATCATAAAGGCAGGTACTACCTCCCCTTATTCGCTTTATAATGAGAGCATTGCTTCCTTTACTACCGGCGACTTATACGACCACCATGATGCGGAAGGTTTTATCAACCTTTTCGGGCTTTCCTGCAAAGTCCGTGCAATGAAAATGCAGGAAGCTGCGTCACAAGATAAATAAGAACATCAGGAGCGCTTTCTATGGATGTCATTACTTTACTGCTTGCATATTTCATCTCGGTCAACCTCATCGGTTTCTTCCTAATGGGGCTGGATAAATATAAAGCGAAGAAAAATCTATGGCGGATTCCGGAATCCACATTATTCATTATCGCGATTATTGGCGGAAGCATCGGCTGTATCATCGGTATGCATACTTTCCGCCATAAAACGCGGCATTGGTATTTTGTTTATGGTATGCCGGCTATCCTTGTTTTGCAGGTAGCCCTTTTCATTGCCATCCTCAATTCTCCGGTTCAGATACAGATAATGTAATTTTTTCAAAATGAAGCCGCCGGTTTATGTTGCGTATAAACCGACGGTTTTATTCTATCATCTTTGAAAACATTGAAAAGCGAACTAATCCTTTTCGTTTTCTTACAAGATTATAATTTATAATCTTGACATTCAATATATTCATTAACTGTGTCAATTAGTTCTTCCAAAAACAACGTAATAAGTTGATAATACTTAACAAAATCCTGTATACTATCATTCCGGACAGCATCGACAAAAGATACGGAACCATGAGCTAAGTTATTTCGGTTTTCCTTAATGCTATTTAAAATATCTGGTCTAAAATTTTCACTGCTAGTCTTAATATGTATCCCGTGGGATTTAAAAGTTGATTTTATTGAAATCCCATCCAAATTACCTGCAGGTAATGTTTCTCTGGCGTGAATATTTAACGTTGCATTTGACAAAATATAGTTGATTATTTCTTCATTCCTTTTGAGAAACGTGTTAAAATTAGCCCCCGGATCTTTCGTAACCTTAAGTATATTCTTCCTCCAAACTTCTCGTATGGACTCGTTCACATCAATGTATGATAAATTCTGCATACGGATTTCATCATAAATACAGTCAACCAGACCAGATACGGTATATTCAATAATATTATACATCATCAAGGAAACATTCGATTTAAGGATATTTATTAACTCCTGATAGCTCAAGTCAATTGAAGACTCTTCTCCATAAAAAAAGTCATCGAAAGAAACCTCATTTTCCTGTACACTAATTTTTTTCCCCTCAAGAAACTTCATCAATTCTATAAAACTGTTAATTTCCCTTTTTCTACTCTCATAAGTATCTTTCAGCGTAAACATTTAATCTCCCAATAATTTTTCTTTGACAAATTTTATACGTTTCACAAGCTTAGACTTATTATTCGCAGCATCAGACCTTGTTATTGCTGAAAATTCTTCTTCATCAACCCATGTATTATTTACCACTTCTAAGTCCGGAATTTCTTTTAATGCTAAAGAAATACCCACTGACAGTGCCTCAAAACGTGCGCGTGGCGTAGATTTTGATTTTTCTTTTTTCCTAAATCCCCTACTTCCCAACAAAATCTCTGCATAATCAAGCATATTTTCAAACCTAAGCCTGTATTCTTTTTCCTCACACTCTTGTTTCCAATCTTCATTTTTCTTTTCAATATATTTGTCAATATATTGGGCTACATTCCCCAAGTAACCTGGGAACCCATCATCATAGTTATCACTATATGCAAAAAATCGTGATACCAGCTCTATCCCTTCATAACGTTTTTCATTTTGTATACTTCGGGGAGCAAGCCGGTTAAATTTTTCATTCTTTGTACATTCACCAAGAAACGTCATAAATTTGCCTTCAATCGCCCCTCTTCTCGTCTCTGTTGGCCTCGCCTGTATGCCACCCGTATTAATCCTCTTAAATATTTCTTGCCTTACCTTTTCTGTTGTTCCCTCTTCCAAAAATACAACTCTAATATTTGTGTTCTCAAACTTTCTTTGTATCGCAGGATCTAAGTCGTTGAAAGTAAACCCATTTGATTCTGTAAGTATCTCCAACCCATTTAAAACCAAGTCTCCTTGAACAAATTCAACTAACGTATGAGTACGTTGCGCTCCGTCTACTATCTCTACCCTCCCATCTGAAGTATCGGAAAAAAACATAAACGGAATAGGCAAACCCATTAAAACCGATTCAATAAAAAAACATTTATCAGATTCATTCCAAATAAAATTTCTTTGATAATCTAATGGAACATATAAATTGCCATCTTCAAACTTTTGCTTTAAATACTCAATCGCATAATCTCTTGTATCATATTTAATATCCTGCTTTTTTTCTTTTATCTGCCGTGAAGATTTTAAAATATCAATATCCATCCTCTTTTCATTCCTTTTCCTTGTCACGTTTCTTATCCTCCGTATTCTTGCAAATGCCGTTGTATACTAATCCCAATCGCCCTCCCTAGTTCCACAGGAACCGCATTGCCTATGTGTATTCCCAGTTCTCTTTTTTTCGCTGGATGCCTTTCATCTATAAAAATATAATCATTAGGAAAAGATTGCAGAATCGCCCCTTCCCTCAATGATATGGCACGATTTTGTTCCGGATGACCGAACCTTCCATTTCCATAACCATAAAACTGCGTTGTTATTGTCGGCGAAGGTTCATCCCACTTCATACGCCCATATACTGAAGGATATGTTAAGCCGGATTTTTTGTTATGGCAACTTACTTTAAGCTTTTCATCCCAATCACGCCAAGTACCGCCAGGGATAGATTGACCTATCCTCTCCCTATTCGTTTTCGATAATTTACTTGACCTATGCAAACTATCCGTTTTACAAATTTCACCATCCGAAATCGGCGGCAGTTCTCCGATTGCCAATCTAACAGTCTTATATTTCCCCTTACTATACAAAGGCGGAATCAACTGGATTTCTCCCAATCTCGAAGCCAATAAAACTAATCTTTTCCTTTTTTGAGGAACTCCATAATCCGGGCAATATACAATCTTCCAGTCTACATAATAGTCAAGTTCTTTCAATTGCTGGACAAAATCCCTAAAAACATTTTCATTTGTCAAACTCGGAACGTTTTCCATTGAAACTATCTCAGGTATACATTCCCTTACCAGCCTCGAAAATGAATACAACAGCCTCCATTTATCGTCTGTCCTTCCTTCTTTTCTATACCTTAATGAATATCTCGAAAATGGTTGGCAAGGGGCGCATCCTACAATAATTTTAGCCCCATTCTGTTCCCTAAAAAATTGATTGATTTCTTCAGACGTTATATCATTGATATCTTTATTGATAAATTTGGCATTATTGTTTTTTTCATATGCAAATTCACAACTTTCATCTATATCAAAACCAGCGATAACATTTATCCCTGCTAACGAAAGCCCCTTTGTAAGGCCACCAATCCCACAAAATAAATCTATCGCTATATTTTGCATGTTCCTCTCCCTACCTTTTGTTATCTTTTCATATTTTGTTTATATTTTCTTCATTATTTTCCCCTTATTTTACCATACGCATAGTCATTTTTCCAGATAAAAAAGAGTTGGCCCAGTGGCCTTAAGATAAACGGCATATAAAAATAGAAAAACGGCATAACCCACAAGCTACCCCGTTTCCCAAAAACAATTTTAAATATACTATTTTATTGAGCCGCCCCTGAACATAGCTGCTTT
>Ga0137307_100124_pt1 | contig 117540 bp, 113 predicted proteins | sample NAcewD2O_March_2_FD_97180 | JGI IMG/M metagenome (GOLD analysis project Ga0137307, IMG submission 97180) | Mouse cecal microbial communities from Vienna, Austria - N-Acetylglucosamine amended D2O_March | ecosystem: Host-associated > Mammals > Digestive system > Large intestine > Cecum | place...
ATACCACAGTTTCCGCCTCCTGTCATCACTTCATTGCGTATTAAACGGGTTATTTTTTCGTCAAGCGTATCGGCATAACCCGAACCCGTATATACCCTGACCTTGAAAAGCGTCCCGCCGATTCTGCGGTAAAAAAAGCCAGCCGCAGAGGGGCTGGTTTTTACCATACCGTTATCCAATTTTACTGTTTCCATTATGCAATCCTTTCTTGCGTATCATGCGCATTTCCCCTATAATGGCTCTTGTACTTCCGTATTCAGTAACCGGATTTTATTTTATCCGTACCCCATAGCCTGCTCCTCCTTTTTGTAATTGATTTTTAATAAAAAAGAATTACTCCTTTCACTAATAGGAGAAATACGGCTATAAAAGCGGAAGTGTTTTTGAAAAAACAGCTACAAAATTTTATTCTTTTGCAAAGGACTGACTGCAAATGCCAAAATACGCTGAACTCCCGGCATTCAGGGAGCAGAATTTCATAACGGAAGCGGACGGGGATATGCTCCACCGTGAAGCCCGTGCCCTTGCAATCCGGCGTATTGAGGAAAGCGCAAGGACGGAAGCCGACTTTGAAAATGTACTGTACTGGTGGGATAAACTGGACGCAAACAGGGAACGGAAAGAAAGAGACCATGAAACAGGACGCTCCGCTGTTCCTCTGGAATGGGGCGCATACGAATTGTACCTTTCCGACAGCCCTTCCTATGACATGATTCTAAGAAGGCTCATGCTTGCGGGCGATTTCCTCGATATTATATTTGACCATCCCGAAACAGTACACGAGCTTGTCACAGATGCGGATTTATCGAAAATATTAAAGGAACTAAAGCCGCATCTCAAAAATATGCTCTATTATCTGTTCCTGCGTGACTATTCCACAGCAGAATATGCGGAGAGTATCGGACAGACTGACCGGAATATCAGGGGTATTCGGGAAACTGCTCTGAAAAAGATACGGAAACTCTATGGCGGCATACTTACATACAGAAAAGAAAACCGTCTGCCGATGACGATTGACGAAAAATATTTCTTGGAAAACGGAGTGCGGAAGAAAAAGAACACCCGACAGCTTGACCGATAACGAGTAACCGTTTATAATGTAAGAAATATTACATCAGATGATGTGACAGGATTGATGGATTGGAGCAGATTATTTATGAAGAATTTATTTGAACATACCAGCGCACCGTGGATTCGGTACAGCAGTTATGAATATAAGACAGGCAGTGACAACAACCTCTACATAACGGTTTCCAAAGATGCCAGACCGGAAATGTACCATCCCATGCAGGAAGCGGAACAGCTCGTCATTGATGCCATAAATGTCGGGCTTGCTGCCATGCACAAGGTACCGGAAGAAGAATTGAAAGAAGCTGTACTTGACTTTATCAAAAAATATGGTTTTCTCGGCTTTATGACCGCCCTCCCGACAACTGCGGATTTTATAACCTATGAATCGGTGTATCTTCCCAAAAACCACTTTATAAAGGAAGAATCCCTCCCTACAGATGAGTATTTTTCTTATTTTTACCCTTTTGACAAGCCGGATTTCAGAAAGAACGGCGTAAAATCAGGCTGGTCTGTAACTGACCGTGAGGGTATTGCGATCACGATGGCTATGGGAAATGCGCCGCAGGCTGTGGCAATGGAATTGCAGAAGGAATATGCGGAAAGATATGACTGGCTTGTAAAGGAATTTACCGACTGGGCGTTTACCTTTATGACAAGTTTCCTTTATTACATGGATTATGATACGATTGACGAACAGACACGCAGCCTGTACCGTCAGGGCATTTCCGCTTTCGGCGGCATATCCCCGACTTACCGGATCGCGCTTGAAAAGGATTCGCCCGTTATCGTATGGGATTTCCATTCACTGCTAATCATGGTGCAGATGTGCTTCTCATTCATGCTCACGGATAAGGACAGTGATATGCGCATGTGCAAACACTGTAAAAAAGCCTTTGTCGCAAGCAGGAAGGGGAATGAATTTTGCAGCCAGAAGTGCAAGAACCAGTTTAATGTCTACAAATCAAGGGAAAAGAAGAAAGGAAACAAAAGAGATGATTGAAAACAGGAATGTAAATATCATAACCGATGCGGACGGTAAAAAGCTGGTCTTGATTAACGATATCCGTTTCAAGGCAAAAGTGCGGGATGACTGGACGGCTGTCGAAGAATACCTGAAAGCGTATATCGGGGATTTTTACGAAATTGAGGAAACTTCTGAAAAAATATATATTTCGGCAGATTTTCCCGATGAATACGCAAGTTCAGAAAGCCGTATCGCCTTAAAAGGCGCTGTCGCAAAGGCTAAGGCAAATGCTTCACAGGCTGTTCCTGAACTTATAAGAATAGCCACCAATCCAAAACATGAGGCAAACCGGAAAGAAAAACACAAAACAGATGCGGTATATGGATGGTATCGCTACAACATCAGATTTGCATTGCCCGTATATGATGACAAAACAGGGAAAATAGCAAGACATAATATTTATTCAGCAAGTATGCTTGTCCGTCATGCGAATGATGGCAGGAAGTATCTGTATGATATTCTGGCAATAAAAAAAGAAACGAGCAGCCCGCTTGAGTGAAAACACTGTACGGTAAAAACCCATTTCTTATTGTCAATAATAAGCCATTTTTCAATTCCTGTCAATCCCCAATTTTGATTTTTTCAGAATACCGCCATTGGCATTTTTAATGCAATGGGGGGAACTTTGTTCCCCCTTGACCGCTCCATAGCATGAGGCACAGATGATGTCAAGACCGTCGCAGGCGAGGCGGAGCCGGTGTCTTGACATCATCTGTGCCTCATGCTACAAAACTTAAAACAAAGCCAGAACTAAAGGGAATATATCAGATCGTGCAACACCACTTCCTCCGCCCTGCTCCTGATGCTGTTCATCTTCTGAAGCCAACATAGCCAGTCATCAGATTTTAACTGCTCCGTCACACCCTCTTTCTTTGCCATCTGCCCCACAAGCCTATCCATCATCTCATTGCATTCTTCATCAATTTCCGCAAGGTGCTTCCATAAGGTTTCTGACAAAATCATATGCGAATAAATGCCCCCGTGATTCTCCTTCAAAAACCGCTGCCTCATTCTTCCATATTTTCCGATATGGTATTCTGTTGTATCCGAAAGTTTGAGGTCGGGAATCAGATAGTCCCCTTCCCAATGATATGTAATTTCCATATACAACCGCCTTTCTTTGTGCTAAACTGTTTACAGATACGAATAAAAGAATTATCACCTTCTCCCTTTACCACAACATCTGCAAGTATCCATTCACCACAAATGAGCCAGCCGCATATGTTGTATTTTAGCAGATGCGCATTTCCGCTAAAATACTACGTTTGCCAGAAATGTTTACATCTACACTTCACAACATATCACATCATTATGATACATATAAGCGGTATCAATCAGACGAACGCCGTTGTTTAATGCCGTCGTAACGGACGCTACACAGGTATCTCCGGTCAGGCTGTACGTGCCAATCCCGTATATGGGCATTTCATACCCACTGTTTAATAAAACCGTCTTAGTTTCAAAGTTAAAAGAAATATTTCCTGTCATTGTATCATTACCTTCCTGTACTTGTGGCTGCCATCCTTCCCCACCAGTCAAATCATTTTTTGTCTGCCTCATCGTCTGTGTGGTTCCCGACCCTTCTGACTGCTCCCATTCTGCCTGTTTTCCACAGGCTGACAGTATTATGATGAAAAAACCGGACAATATAAGGTTAAACAGCCGTTTCATAGCGCTCCTCCTCTTTCCCAATGACCTTTAATACTTTTGCAGGAACTCCGCCCACTACCGTCATGGGAGGGACGTCCCGTGTTACCACGGCTCCCGCTGCAACCACCGCATAATCGCCAATCGTCACTCCGGGTAATACAGTTGCGTTAGAGCCAATCCATACATGATTTCCGAGCTTTACCGGTTTATAATGATTTTTCCTGTTTGCCTTTGGATTCAGGTCATGGTTGATTGTTGCCAGCACAACGTTATGGCCAATCAATGCGCCGTCCCCGATTTCAATTCCGCCCTGATCCTGAAAATGACATCCCGAATTAATAAAAACATCTTTTCCGATTATGATATTTTTACCAAAATCCGTATAGAACGGGGGAAACATCCGGAAAGAGCTGTCTACCTTTTTTCCGATTAACCTGCCCATAATCTCCCGAAGTTCCTCCGGCGTATGATATTTTGTATTAAGCTCCATTCCAATGCGGACAGCTTCCTGAAAAAGTTCATTTGCATAAGCATCACGCTCGGCATTTTCTTCTGCTCCTTCCCGAAAGCCTTTTATTACTTCTTCTATTTCCACCGCTTTTACTGTCATGGCCTACATCTCCTTTTCCCATTCCCGAAGCGTATGAACACCTGTTTCGTCGCCAAGTCTTTCCAAACGGCTGATTTCATCGACAGTCAGTTTAATCTTTGCCGCCTTTGCAGCTTCCTCAACCTGACTTGCTTTCGTCACTCCGATAATCGGAAGGGTGCCTTTTGCAATCGCCCACGCCGTCGCAACCTGCGCGGGGCTGGCGTCAAATCTTGTTCCTACTATTTTTAGTTCATCCAGCAATGCTGTCAGTTTTTTCAAGTGCGGATTATAGGAATCGCCCCGTCCGGTACCCTCCGGAAACGGATTTGCTTCATTGTACCGCCCGGTAAGCGCTCCCTGTTCCAGTACCATGTAAGAAAAAAAGGTAATTCCATTTTCCTTACAATAATCAAGGATACCCGCACGCTCCGAAGAACGGTGTAACAGGCTGTAATGGTTTTGCACTGCTGAGATTTTCAAACCTTCCGCTGAAAGAATTTCATTTGCCCTTTTTATCTCTGCAAGATTGTGATTGGATACGCCGATTGTCTTAATCTGTCCGCTTTTAGCCAGCGGGATTAAATCCGGCGTCCATTTTTCAACATCCATTGGATTATGAATCCAATAAACATCAATCACATCCGTGTGCAGACGCTCTTTACTGCCGTCAATCATTTTCTGCATGGCGTCCGGTAAACTGCCGCCGTATCCCACAGGTTCAGTCCACACTCCATTGCCTTTTCAAATACAGGTTTCAAATCTTTCTCAAACAAATAATTTCCAAATACCTGATCTCCACCGGCTGCTCCCGCGCCCCGGGACCAGGCTCCTAATGCAATTTTAGGTCTGACTGTACTCATATTCTTATCCTCCTGAATTTTTATCTTAATTTCCGCCTTTGACGCTATTGTAATTTACCGCAGGAATAATATCAAATGCATATATAGAATGCTATCCCATACTTGAAAAGTATGACTTCTTTTGTTATTCTTAAAGCATGATTTCAGTAAGGAGGTTGTTTCACTTGGATATTCGGGTATTACAGTATTTCCTTGCCGTTGCAAGAGAAGAAAGCATAACAAAAGCAGCGGAAACCCTGCGCATGACACAGCCGCCGCTTTCAAGACAGTTAAAAGATTTAGAAGAGGAATTAGGAAAACAGTTATTTATTCGCGGAAGTAAAAAAATCACATTGACCGAGGATGGAATGCTGCTGCGCAAGCGTGCAGAAGAATTAATTGATTTAATGGACAAAACAAAGGCAGAACTGACATCTTCCAGCGAAAATATCAATGGCGATATTTATATCGGCTGTGGAGAAACTGAAAGCATTTCCTTTTTAGCACAGATAGCTTGTGATTTACAGAAAAAACATCCTCTTATCCACTACCATATTTACAGTGGGGACGCTGAACGTGTTACGGAAAAACTGGATAAGGGCCTGATAGACTTCGGGCTCTTAGTTGGAGACGCAGACATAAGCAAATATGATTACCTTACGCTTCCACAAAAAGATTTATGGGGTGTGCTGATGCGTAAAGACTGCCCGTTAGCAGAAAAGGAAACCATCTGCGCAGAAGATTTATGGGATAAACCCCTGATTGTATCTCATCAGGCTTCAATCAATAAAGAAATGTTCCAATGGCTGAAAACTGATATTTCCAGGCTCAACATTGTTGCAACTTACGACCTGATTTACAACGCAGCACAATTTGTCAAAAAGGGCTTTGGATATGTGATTGCATTGGACAAACTGATCAACACAACCGGGGACAGCAATCTATGCTTTCGACCGCTTTCTCCTACATTGGAGGCAGAACTTTACATCGTCTGGAAAAAGTATCAGGTTCTTTCGAAAGCCTCCGGTGTATTTCTACAGCAATTAAAAAGTCAAACATAATTTTTTTCTCTCCTCCCTTATATATTCCTGCAATTCAGTAGAGGAATGTTTTTTCCCTACCCATAGGCCGGTCACTCGTTAACTGCTGCTAATATATTGGGGAGGATGCTTAATTTATAATTTGGACAATAGGCAAACTGTCTCAACATGCACCGTCTGCCCAAACTGATCCACCCCTCTCACTCTCCTGAGCTCATACCCATTCTGCCGCAGATACTTCAAGTCTCTCGCCAGAGTAGCCGGATCGCAGCTCACATAGACAATCCGCTCCGGCTGCATCCTGACTATGGTGTTTAAGCACTTCTCATCGCATCCTTTTCTGGGCGGGTCAACCACAATGACGTCCGCCTTAATCTGCTCCTTTTCGTATTTTTCCGGCAGAACCTCTTCCGCCTTTCCAACGAAAAATTCAACATTTTCTATCTGATTGATAACCGCATTTTCCCTTGCGTTCTCAATTGCCTGGGGAATAATTTCCACGCCGTATACTTTCCCTGCTTTCCTCGCCAGAAAGAGGGAAATCGTGCCGATACCGCAATATAAGTCCCAAACCGTTTCATTGCCGGATAAGTCAGCATAATCTAACGCAATCTCATAAAGCTTTTTCGTCTGTAAAGGATTTACCTGGTAGAAGGACAAAGGCGAAATCCGAAACGCCACATCCCCGATATAGTCGGTAATATACCCCTTACCATACAACACTTCAAATCCATCTCCCATAATCACATTGGTATCCTTCGTGTTGGAACTAATACAAATACTGGTAATTTTCCAGTCCTCTCCTTTTTCCTTTAAGTCTATCTGTAAAAGACCGTCGATAAATTCTTTTGCCTTTGGAAATGCTTTTCCGTTAATTACCGGACATACCATGATTTCCTTTGTGGCAAATCCGCATCGAATCAACACATGGCGCACCAGCCCCTTATGCAGGGTTTCATCATAAGCAGTAACATGGTTCCGCTCCATAAAGGATAAAACCGCCTCCAATATCCTGCCGTTAATAGTCAGCCCCAGCTTACAGTCTGTATTTGCAATAATGGAATGTGTCCTTCCCGCATAGAATCCTGCAATCAGCTTTCCTTCCTTATTGGCTCCTACGGGATACTGCGCCTTATTCCGGTAATAAAAAGGTTTTTCCATACCCACAACAGGTTCCATAACCTTCTCTATTTCTTCTTTCGAAAATCCGCCGATATGCACAAGGTCACGAAAAATTTTCCTTTCTTTAAAATGCAGCTGTTCCTCATAGGACATAGCCTGCAGCTGGCAGCCTCCGCACACTCTTGCGTAATCGCAAAGGGGCTTTACACGAAAAGGAGAAGGCTTTAACACCTTCTCTAATCTTGCATAAGCATAATTTTTCTTGGCCTTCATAATCTTGGCCTCCACCAAATCTCCTATGACGGCATCTTTGATAAACAGAGTATATCCATCCGCCTTACCGATGCCTTCTCCGTCCATTCCTACATCTTCAATGGTCACGGTTACCATATCATTCTTTCTATAAACTGCCTTTTCTTTCATAAGTCTCGTATTTACCTTCTTTTGAAAAAACTATATTTATTAAATCTGTTTGTCTCGTTCCCGACTCTTACATCAGTAGCCAAATGCACATACAACAAACATATCCGTCCGGCACTGGGCCCTCCAATTAAGGAGCAAAGATTTTCTTTCATCCTTATTTCATCTTAGTTGCCCGCACGTTGCTCTCAAGCATCCTGTTATATCCAAGCCATCCCGTCTCACTGGTTCCCTCCAAAAGCTCTGTAAAGGTCTCCATTTTGGCGTCGGTATTGTCCGCAAAATTCAATGCCTCCGCTTCTACGAGAGCGGGTTTCTTGGGAGAGCCATATTCCAGTTCTCCGTGATGCGCCAGAATACAATGCTTCAGTTCGCCCAAAATAACAGGCGGGAAACCGGGAATCTCTTTTGCCACATCAGAAACCATTTCACTTCCCATTACAATATGGCCCAAAAGATTTCCCTCATCCGTATAATCATTTGCAGGAAAAGGGGAAATCTCTTTTGTCTTTCCGATGTCATGGCACATTGCCGCTGTCAAAAGTAAATCCCTGTTTAAGATGGGATATTGTGTACAGTAGTAATCGCAAAGCTTCGTCACGCTTAAGGTATGCTCTAACAGTCCCCCCACAAAGCCATGGTGAACGGTTTTTGCTGCAGAGGACTTGCAGAACCTTCCGGCAAATTCCTGATCCTCTACAAAAAGCTTTTTCAGAAGCTGCTTGCAATAAGGGTTTTCTAAAGATTCTATCAGCTTTTTCAATTCCTCATACATCTGCCCAATATCCTTCTTGGAGACAGGCAGGTATTCTCCCGGGTCGTATTCTCCCTCCTGGGCACGGCGGATTCTTTTTACATTAACCTGATATGCTCCCTGAAAGGAAACAATCTCCCCTGAAACATAAATAAAATCTAAAATTTCAAATTCGTCAATCCCCGCATCGTTGGGATTCCAGATTTTTGCATCCAGCGTTCCTGTTTTGTCCTGCAAAATAACAGTCTCATATGGTTTCCCGTTTTTAGTCATGGCAGACTGTTTAAATTTGCATAAATAGATTGTATCAACTCTGTCGCCTTCTCTGTAGTCCTTTAAATATTTCATTATCTTAATTCCTCCGGTTTAATTTCGCCTTCAATATCTACATATGTTTCTCCGTCAAAGCGTTTCAGCTTAATCGCAGCTGTTAACTCCGACCGCATGGAATTTAAGGCGTTTTTATAATCTGTACTGTCGTGTATTTCTACATTTCCCAACTGGATAATCACATCCCCGTTGGTTACTCCGCTGGTCATGGCAGGAGATCCCGAATCTACCTCCGTAACATAAATGCCATAGGGAATTCCCTGATTAGTGTGAATATCATCTGTTACCTCTGCTCCGTATATTCCCAGATACAACCTTTTGTCTTTGTTGGAAAGCTGCTCTATCAGGTCTCTTATATCCGAAATTCCAAAGCAGGTCAGAAGCGCCCCGCTGGTGCTTGCCGTAGATTCTCTCGTAATAATTCCCAAAAGCTGTCCGGACGTGTTAATGATAATACCGCTGGCATTGGTTTCACTTCCCACAATATCCGTAGTTAGTACGCGATAACTATAATCCGCATAGGTAATGGATTTTTGATTGGACGTAACAATTCCATAGCAGACAGAGCCGCTTTGGCCCAAGGGACTTCCTATTGCAACTACCGGCCTCCCCACAATCGAAGGCGAATTGGAATTTCCCAGTCGTACAACGGTAAAAGCGTCCCATTCCTCTTTGGACATTCCGCTGTTTGCAACCGTAAAGACCGCCAGTCCCGTATGGGGATCGGCATGCCACAGCCAGGCCTCAGCCCTGTTATTATTATGAAAAGTTATCGTATAGGTTTCCGCATGGGGCAGACTGTTTAAATCCGCCAGAATATAAAGCTGCGTATCTGTTTTTGCTATAATGATACCCGATGTTTCATTAACATTTTCCACCTGGTTCTGAAACCAGTCCGTCTCCTGTGAAACTCCCGTTACCGTCACTATGGATCCGGCGGCATTTGTGGCGATCAGATAAAGCTCCTCATAAACAGCCTGATAGGTTTTTAACGCCAGCTGCCCGTCGACTACTTCCTGTTTAATCTGCTCATTGATTCGCTCATTAATCTGCTCCTGGGTTTCCTTAGCTGTTTCCTGTGAAACATTTTCTTCAGTCAACAGTTCTTCAGGAATGATTTCATCCTCCTCTTCGGGAAATTCTATTTTGGTAATTTCCTCCGGCGAAATCCAGTTGCTGATAACCGGCTCCAATAAAAAGAAAGTCACGCAGGCAATCACGCCAAATACAACCGCTCCGCAAATAGTTGCCATGGTTTTGCGAAAAAGCTTATTTTTATTTATCGGTCTTTTTTTGATTGTCTCATTCATAAAAGAATAAGGTTCTTTTTCTTCCATTCCATTTCCTCATTAAATAAATAATAGGCGTCCGTCTCCACGCCTCCTGCGGTAATTTCCGCATTTTCTGTGGAAATCATACAGTTTTAGTATATCGGATGGTTCATTTATTGTAAAGGTTCGTTGGATTTTTTTCTGATGTATGCTATACTTTTCACATGAATAAAAAAGCTTTTAAAATATTAGAATTTGATAAAATTGTAGAACAATTATCCGGCCATGCGGACTCGGAACCGGGCAGGCAGCTTTGTCTGAAAATCTCCCCCAAGACAGACATAAAACAGATCCGTCTTTATCAGCAGCAAACCGGGGATGCTCTGAGTCGTTTATTAAAAAACGGTTCCACCTCTTTTGGTAACAATAAAAATGTAAGCTATATTACCAAGCATCTTTCCATCGGCGGCAGTCTCAATGCCGACGAGCTTCTGCTTCTGGCGGGGCTTTTGGAAAATACCTCCAGGGTAAAGCAATACGGCAGAACCGGAAATCCTATTAATGACGGAAGCGGACACATCCAAAATAACAAAAATAACCTACAGGACGGCAATGGGCAATCTTCCGATGCAGGACAAGACAGTCTGACGGGATTTTTTGATGAATTAGAACCCCTTACCCCCTTATCCACGGAAGTAAGGCGCTGTATATTGGCTTTTGATGAATTTGCAGATGACGCATCTCCTGCCTTAAAGGACATTCGCCGCAAAATAGCAGCTACGGGAGATAAGATTCATTCCCAGCTGAACTCCATGGTAAACGGTTCTTTACGAAGCTATCTGATGGATGCAGTTATTACCATGCGTAATAACCGCTATTGCCTGCCCGTAAAGGCTGAGCATAAGGGGCAGGTTCCCGGTATGGTCCACGACCAGTCCTCAACCGGTTCCACCCTGTTTATTGAACCGGCTTCTATAGTGGAATTAAACAACCGCTTAAAGGAACTTTCCGTGGCTGAGAAAGAAGAAATTGAAGCGATTCTGGCTTCTTTATCCGCCTCCTTTATGCCCTATGCCGAAACCATTGCGCAAAACAGCAGATTAATGACAAGACTTGACTTTATTTTTGCCAAGGGCCGTCTGGCTTTAGAGCAAAATGCCACGGAACCTGTCTTTTCTGAGGACGGCGATATCAATATCCGAAAAGGCAGACATCCTTTACTTGATTCCAAAACGGTTGTTCCTATCGACATCCGTTTAGGAGAGGATTTCAACCAGCTGATTATCACAGGTCCCAATACCGGCGGTAAAACCGTTTCTTTAAAAACAGTGGGACTTTTTACGCTTATGGGACAAGCAGGGCTTCACATTCCCGCTTTGGACAGAAGCAGATTGAAGGTGTTTTACAATGTCTTTGCCGACATCGGAGACGAGCAGAGCATTGAGCAGTCCTTATCCACCTTTTCATCCCATATGAAAAATATTGTATTTATGTTAAAGGAGGCAAACGCCCAAAGCCTTTGTCTCTTTGATGAGCTTTGTGCGGGAACAGACCCTACGGAAGGAGCGGCGCTGGCAATTTCCATATTGTCACAGCTAAATAAACGGGGTGTATACACCATGGCAACAACCCATTACAGCGAATTAAAGCTCTACGCCCTGTCAGAAGAAGGCGTGGAAAACGCAAGCTGTGAATTTGATGTGGAAACCCTTTCCCCGACCTACCGCCTTTTGATCGGCATTCCCGGCAAAAGCAATGCTTTTGCCATTTCCGGTAAGCTAGGGCTTCCTTCCTTTATTATTGAAGGCGCCAAATCCAGGCTCTCCAATGAGGACAGCAGCTTTGAAGATGTTCTTGCGGATTTGGAAAAGAGCCGTCTTACTGTTGAAAAAGAGCAGTTGGAAATTGCTTCTTACAAAGAAGAAATAAAAGCTTTAAAGGAACAGCTTCTGCAAAAACAGGAAAAAGTTGATTCCGCAAGAGAACGTATCATCCGTCAGGCAACGGAAGAAGCAAGGGAAATTTTGCAGGAGGCCAAAGACGTTGCCGATGAAACCATCCGGAATTTCCACAAATACGGCACGGCTACCCCTATGCAGGAAATGGAGAAGCAGCGTCAGAGGGTGGGGGCAAAAATTGCAGAAAAAAACGAAAAACTGACCTTGAAAGCAAAGGCTCCCAAAGGTCCGGGACTTACTGCGGAATCCATTAAATCAGGAGAAAGGGTAAAAGTGCTTTCTATGGGGGTAGAAGGCATTGTTGTTTCCAAGCCGGATAATAAGGGTAATCTTTTCGTCCAGTGCGGCATTATCAAATCCAAAGTAAATATTAAGGATTTAGCTCCCGCGCCTGACGAGGAAATCAAGGTTCCCAAGCTTATTCGTTCCCATTCCTCGGGAATTAAAATGTCAAAATCCGCGTCTGTTTCCCCGGAAATCAATCTTTTGGGAATGACCTGTGATGAAGCCATTTCAGCTCTGGACAAATATCTGGATGATGCTTATATCGCTCATCTTCCAAGCGTCCGCATTGTGCACGGAAAGGGCACCGGGGCGCTGCGCAAAGCTGTATCCGACCACTTACGGCGTCAGTCATATATTGCATCCTACCGCCTTGGAGAATTTGGAGAAGGCGATGCAGGAGTTACGATAGCGGAATTTAAGTAAGAACCAACCCACAGTATTTTATAGCATGATCTAATTTCTAAAATAGGGAAAAATGACTGTGGCAGTATAAGAGCAGGAGGTATTTATGGTTAGCAAACAAAAAATATTAATTGTCGATGATGATGAAAATATTGCGGAATTGATTTCCCTTTATTTAACAAAGGAATGCTTTGAGACTTCTATTGTTTACGACGGAGAATCCGCCTTAGAGGCTGTGAAAACCTTTAGACCCAATTTGATCTTACTGGATTTAATGCTTCCCGGTATTGACGGTTATCAGGTCTGCCGCGAGGTTCGCAGTTCTTCTTCTATTCCCATTATTATGCTCTCCGCAAAAGGGGAAATTTTTGACAAGGTTTTAGGTCTGGAACTGGGCGCAGACGACTACATGGAAAAGCCCTTTGATACCAAGGAGCTGGTTGCAAGGGTTAGGGCCGTGCTACGCCGTTATAAGCCTGCTGCCTCACCCGCTGCGGAACCCTCCGTCCCTGCCGCTAAGGTTAAAATGGTGGAATATCCCGATCTGACCATTAACCTTACCAATTATTCCGTTGTTTATAAGGACAGGACACTGGAAATGCCCCCTAAAGAACTGGAGCTTTTGTATTTTCTTGCCAGCTCTCCCAATCAGGTATTTACAAGGGAGCAGCTTTTAGACCAGATTTGGGGCTACGAATATATCGGGGATACACGTACGGTAGACGTCCACATCAAAAGACTCCGGGAAAAAATCCGGGACCACGAGGTATGGAGACTATCCACAGTATGGGGTATCGGTTATAAGTTCGAGGTACATTCATGAAAAAAATGTTATATCTGAAATTTCTGGTGGCATATATCATCTTCGGATGTTTCGGGTTTCTGGCGGTCGCTACCTTTTCCTCTTCCCTGACTTTAGAGCATGAAATCCGGGAAACCGCGGAAACCCTTTATGAAGAAGGGTCTTTGATTGCCAAAACCTATGTAAATGACTTGTACAACAATCAGATTACCATAGAGAACGCATACAGTCAGTTAAAAGCACTGTCCACATACTTATCGGCTTCCATCTGGATCGTCAATCCTTCCGGTACGGTTGTGCTGAATTCCTTAGAAATGCCCGACTTGTCAAATCCAAAGGTTATAGAGGATTTCAATCCTTCCATAACCGCGGATTCCTATTATATCCGGGATGATTTCTTTGGAGAATTTGATGAAGAAATGCTCAGCGTCTATACGCCCATTACATCCAATTATAAAATCAAAGGCTATGTGGTAATCCATCAGCCTATGAGCGAGCTCAGAAAGCGAAGCGACGATTACCTGAGCATTACTTATATTACCCTTGCGGTTTTAATTTTTCTTTCCCTGATTATTCTTTTATTTTTCACGGAAATCTTTTATATTCCCCTGCGTAAGATTATCCGCGCCACAGAGCAGTATGCAGAAGGTAACATGCATTATGAATTCAGCGTTGACAGTAATGACGAGCTGGGCTATCTTGCCGCTTCGCTTAATTATATGGCAAGCGAAATCGCACGTTCTGAAGACAACCAGAAAAAATTTGTGGCAAATGTTTCCCACGACTTCCGTTCCCCCTTAACTTCCATCAGAGGCTATCTGGAGGCCATGCTTGACGGAACCATCCCGCCGGAAATGCACGAAAAATATTTGAATATCGTATTAAATGAAACGGACCGCCTTGCAAAACTAACCAACTCCCTTTTAACATTAAATAACCTAAATACAAAGGGAATGGTTTTAGAAATGTCGGATTTTGATATTAACCAGATCATCCGTAACACGGTGGCAACCTTCGAAGGAACCTGTGAACAGAAATCCATCAGTATTTCCCTGATTTTAACCGGAGAAGAAATGATGGTTCATGCGGACATAACCAAGATTCAGCAGGTTTTATACAATCTGCTGGATAATGCTATTAAATTCTCCCACAACAATTCTACCATTACCATTGAGACAAGGGAAAAGCATAACAAGCTGTTTGTTTCCGTTAAAGACTCAGGCATCGGTATTCCAAAGGATAGCCTGAAAATGATTTTTGACCGTTTTTATAAAACAGATCTTTCCCGCGGGAAGGATAAAAAAGGAACCGGCTTGGGCCTTTCCATTACCAAAGAAATTATCCATTCCCACGGGGAAAATATTAACGTTATCAGTACCGAAGGCGTCGGATCAGAGTTTATCTTTACATTGGCAGAAGCAGACACGGAGGAAGATTAGTATACTTTTCTCCGTCTGTTCTCTGACCAATTGCGCTTTACCCTCTTTGCCGCCCTGCTGCGCACATATCCTATAAATCCGGGTGTTCTCCCGACCATCCCATCTGCGGCAGGCATTCCAGAAAATATTTATCCTCTTCCGACAGGGTAAAACCAAAAATCTGCTGATTGCTTATCATACGCTCCCTGGCAGATGCCTTGGGGATAACCGAAAATCCTTCCTGATGTAAAAATCCCAACAAAAACTGGGCCGGCGTAACCTGATACTTTTCTGCAAAGGACAATACAACAGGCTCTTCTAAAACTCTTCTTCTGCCCAAGGGACTCCATGCCTGCACTAATATATCATGCTCCCTGCAATAATTGACCGCTGCCATCTGCAAATATCCCACATGAAGCTCTAACTGATTTACCATAGGCTTTATCCTGGCATCCTCCAAAATCACTTCCAGATGATGGGGCAGGAAGTTGCTGACGCCGATTGCCCTGATACGGCCTTCTTCATAAAGCTCCTCCATGGCGAGCCAGGTTTCCTTTAAGCATACCTTCCAGTTCTCATCCTCCGGCGCTTTTTTAGGCCAGTGAATCAAATATAAATCCAGATAATCTGTCTGCAGTCTCTCCCGGCTTTTTGCAAAGGCAGCCTTTGTCTCTTCATATCCCATTTCCGTTTTCCAGACCTTGCTGGCAAGAAACAATTCTTCCCTGGGAATTCCGCTTTCCTTTACAGCCTCGCCGATTTCGCCTTCATTACCGTAAAAAGACGCTGTGTCCAGATAACGATATCCTGTTTCCAGAGCATCCGATATGGCCTGTTTTCCGTTTCCATCCGTAGCTTTGTAAGTGCCAAACCCAATGGCAGGCAGTAAAACACCGTTTTGTAATTGAAATGCTCTTTGCTGCATTTGTGATACGCCCCTTTCCTTATCCGCAAATCCTTTCGTCCTTCAATACCTCGACCAAATCATTGCTTAAAATTTTCTTTCCACCAATATAATAAGTCAGGCAGACAATAAAAACAATCCCGAAAGAAAAGAGAAAAATGAGATAAAAAGGCATATTTTGCAAATAGACTTTCATGGAAATACCGCTTTGCTTCAAAATCCATATTACGAAGGGAACATTCAGGAGAAGGCTGATCAATATAGGCTTTAAACTGATTTCCAAAGCTTCTAAATACAGAATTTTCTTCATTCCCTTAGGAGAAAGCCCTATGGATAAATATCTGGCAAACTCCCGCTTTCTTTGTACAATCTCTCCCAGAGCAACGGAAAAAACATTGCTTAAGCCCACACACGCCAAAACAGATGCTACAATCCCTACAATCAACCTAGCGCCGCTTCTCATCGTTTCATCCGAACGCTCTACGTTAACGCGTCCTTCCCACTCGTCCCCTTCCGAAAGAAAAAGCTTCAGACTATTTTCCACTTCCGGATTTTCCTCTCGGGAATCCGTCATGATCGTTAAAAAGCACTCCTCATTCAGAAAAGGCATATGCAGCCCTTCATAATAACCGATGCTCATAATGATTACCGGGCGGTCCCATGCCAGTTCTTCCCTCAATGCCGGGCCCTCATCAACGAATCCCATAACTTTTACTGCTGCCTTTTCCGCTATCCCTTCTTCCGTCTGCATACTCACGGAAATCTCCAAAGTTTCTTCTTTTCCCTGCTCCAAAAAGGGAAGTACTTCTTTTTCAAAACGGCTGCTGTGCAGATTGTCCCAAATCCGGTTAATCAGGATAATCCCCTGTTCTCCACCGGGTATATTTTCCATATCATGATTTTCGGCATTGCCATTTCCGCCATCGTAATTCCCGGCATATTTTTTAAAACTATCATCATCCAGTACAATGACAGGAATTTCCAGCAAATAATTTTCTCCTTCCTGCTGCACCACGCTTCCTGAAAGGGTTTCCGGTCCCCCCAATTCCATAAGCTCTTTACTAAAGCCTTCTTTTGTCATGGAAACATAAATATTTCCTTTTCCATATAGAATACAGCTGCTGATGCCTTCCGTTACTTTCGCTCTTTCCAACACAGACTGTTTTGACCTTACTTCTCCTTTTAAAGTAACCATATAATCCCATACATCCTTATACCGGTTAAAATAGGTTTCCTGCACGCTTAAGGCTGAAACCTTCTCCACATTCATAAATACATAAAACCCCATTACCGCCAAAAACACGGCTATGCCGGCAATCCGAAGGCTTTTCCTTCTCATATAAAGGGATTTCCTTGCAAGCTCTCCTTCTATGCCAAACAATGCGGAAAAAATCCTGAATTTCTTCATTTTATGCGGCATATGGTTTTCCCTGTTAAAGATAGCGTCCATTACGGAAATCCTGCTGATCTTCCGTGCGGGAATCCATGCGGACACTCCGATTGTAAAAAGAGATATGGCAATTGTCAGCAGCAGCACCCACGGACTGAACATAAAACTTATATCATAAGTTCTGACCAGTTCCCCGGCATCTATTATAATGGATGTAATCACATATGCTATTCCCACTCCCAGAAAATTGCCAAACAATACGGGCAGACAGCATATCCCCAGAGTTTCCTGTATCAAAACGCTTCTTAGCTGCCTCGGCGTTGCGCCTACGCTTTTCAGCACACCCAAATGATGGATTCTGCTGCTCATGGACACGGCAAAAGTATTATAAATCATAAGAGTCAGAGAAATAACTGTTAAAACAATAATAACCGAATAAATAACAAAGGCTGTACTAATCGGCATTTCCTGCGAACCTGTTTTTAAATAACTTCTGTACGCATAGTCTTGCCAGAGATTGTAATAATAATGACTGATAAAGGAAATCAATGCCCCCGTAAAAAGAGCAACGGTCATAATAAAAATCATCATTGTCCTGTTGTTTTTAAAATATCCCGCAGAATAATTTTTCCACATAGCCTACACCTCCTTTGCAGATGCAAGCGTTTCATCGGATACAATTTTTCCATCCTCCAGCCTGATAATGCGGTTCGCCTGAAGGGCAATATTCTCATCATGGGTTATTAACAGCAGGGTCTGCTTATACTTTTTATTGGAATATTTCAGCAGCTCCATCACTTCCCTGCTGTTCTGGTTGTCCAGATTTCCCGTAGGTTCATCCGCCAAGACGATTGCCGGTGCATGGATTAACGCCCTTCCGATGGAAACCCTTTGCTGCTGGCCTCCTGATAACTGACTGGGCAGATGCTTTCTCCGTTCCTTTAAATCCAGTACTTCCAGCAGCTCCTCCAAATGCTCCTTATTAATCTTCCTCCCGTCTAACTTTAGGGGCATAATCATATTTTCTTCCACATTCAATACAGGAATTAAATTGTAGAACTGATAGATCAATCCTACCTGCCTGCGCCTGAAAATTGCCAGTTGTTCCTGATTCTTCTGAAAAATTTCGCTGCCATCCACAAAAATCTTTCCGGATGTGGGAATATCCACACCTCCTAGCATATGCAAAAGGGTAGATTTTCCCGAACCGGATCTTCCCACAATGGCCACAAACTCTCCCTTATTTACCGTAAAGGATACTCCTTTCAAGGCCCATACTTCATTTTCTCCGTTTCCGAACTTCTTACACAAATTATCAACCTTTAAAATCTCCATATAACATCCTCTCTTTCATGTATTTGTTTTCCATACGGTCAAAGCTAAGACCTGTTCCCTGATTCAGGAACAAACTTCCTGCCGCTTCTAACAATATACACTTTCCATAATGACAGGTTCATGACTTTAAAATGACAGATTTGTAAGAATGGGAAGTTAAACCACGCCTTTATAAAACCGAATCAGAAAATACACCCCTTCTCCTTTTTCCTCATTATCAACAGCCAGCTTTCCGTTCTGTTTTTGAACTATCGTATTAGCCAATGCTAATCCTATTCCATAGCCTTCCTTACCCGCCTTTTTTCCTTTATAAAATCTCTCCAGTATATGGGGCAATTCTTTTTCCGGTATAGTTTCCCCGTCATCCCTAATTTTTAATTCCACAAAAAGAGGATTATCTTTTGCGCTTATCCGAATGGTTCCTTCCATACCTGTATGCTCCACACAGTTTTTCAAAATATTGGAAAAGGCCTCTACAGACCATCCGAAATCTCCCGAATAGCACAAGTCTTCCTCTATGACTTCCTCAAAATGTATCTCCTTTACTTCCATGGGAATCTGTAAGGGTTCTGCCGCTTTCTCTATTACCTTTTTTAAGGAAATATTTTCTTTTTTTAACGCAACCGTTCCCGATTCAATGGATGCAAGCTTTAACAGAGAAGTGATCAGCCAGTCCGTACGCTCTAAAAGACTTTTCATTTTCCGCATAATATCCGTTTTTTCTTCCGGTTTAAGCCCCTCATCCTCCAGGCGCAGCAACAACAATCGAAATGCTGTCATGGGCGTTTTCATCTGATGGGAAATATCCGCTATAAAATTTTCCAGATAAGCTTTGTCCTGCTCCAAAAGCTCTGTCTGCTCCTTCAGGCGCAAAGTAGCTTTATAAATTTCACTGCTTAAAACAGAAAGCTCCCCTTCCTTATCAGAAAGCATATTCAGGTTTTCATTTCCATGAAGTATCCTATTGAGATTTTCACTCAGCTCCCCGATTCTTTTGTAGCGGTATGCGGTAAAGCAAAAGAACATGATTCCCAAGCCTATACATGCCGCCAGCACGCATAGTCCTGCTTCCGCACCAATGAAAAAAGCTCCTGTGATAAAAATCAAGGAGCAAATCATATAAATTCCAAATTGTTTTTTGATTTCAGGATTGCGAAAAAACATTTTAATTACCTACCTTGCACCCTAAAGAGCATAAATACCCTAAAGGGCATAAATACCCTAAGAACATAAATACCCTAAGCCCCGTATGGTTTTGATAATCTGCGGCTCTCCGGGGTTATCCTCAATTTTCTCCCGCAGACGTTTAATATAGACAGTCAGGGTATTATCATTTACATAATCCCCCGCTATATCCCAGATTTCATCCAACAACCGTTTTCTGGATAAAACCTCGCCCTGATGCCCCAGGAAAATCAATAAAAGTCTGTATTCCAGTGCGGATAGAACGATCTCCTGTTCGTTCTTCGACACAACGGCCTTTAAGGTATCCACACTCAAATTACCCATCTGGAAAACAGCCTGGGTTTTTCCGCATCTTCTCAGTACATTTTTTATACGGGAAACCAGCTCCAGAGGTTTAAAGGGCTTTACCACGTAATCATCCGCCCCTAACTCAAAACCGGTCACTATGCTGGGTTCATCTCCCATTGCCGTCAACATGATAACGGGAATATCCCTTTCTTTTTTTATTGTGCTGCAAAAAGAGTAGCCGTTTCCATCGGGAAGATTTAAGTCCAGTAAGATCAAATCGAAGGCTTCGCTTTCCGTCAGCAAAAAGGCCTCTTCCCTGGAATATGCAGATGCCACGGAAAATCCCTCTTCCTTTAGCAGAATCTCCAGATTCGCAACAATCTCTTTGTCGTCTTCTACAATTAAAATCCGATTCATTTTTAATCCCGTCTCTCGCCTTCGTTATCAAAGCATTCACAAAACCTCGCCGCAAATGCCGGCTCTTCATCCTTTGCGTACAAATGAGAAATATCCCCGTAAGAGCTCATGCGGAAGTAAGCGATTCCTTTTCTGCGTTCTTCGGTCACAATGGTCGCCACGGAAGTTGGCGCTGCACAAAGACCGTGCCACAAAACCATAGGCGAGATTCCCAAAAGATGCCCCAGCAATACGCATCCTACTCCGAAATGACAAAATAGCGCAATCGTATCATTATTGGGTTCTTTCGCCTCATAAAAATGTCCTTTTCTCACATATCCGTGCTTTTCCAGCAATGCGTCAAAATTTTGAATGACCCAGTCGTATTCCTCTTTTACTTTTCCTTCTGCCAAAATATCTGACTCAAACCACTTGTCATACTGGTAAAAATTTTCCAGCACGGTCCAGTCCTGGGGCAGCCAGTCCCATGTAATGGATTTTTCCTCTTTATCCGGACGCGCAATCCGCGGGGCAAACTCCCGCAGCCACGGACATTCTATAGCCTGCCGGTTCATTTTCTCCAATGTAAAGGACGCAGTATCCTTTGCCCGTCCCAAAGGCGATACATAAAACTCTTTTATATCCAGCTTCGCAATGCGCTCCGATAAATATTCCGCTTCCTTCCAGCCTTTCTCCGTCAGGGAATCAATGGTATAGTCGGGGTCTCCGTGTCTGATCAATAAAATTTTCATCTGCTTTCATTCCTTTTTGCATTACAAATATCGTCTAAAAAGTTTATTCTCTTCTTAAAATAACTCCCTTTTTGGAAAGGTGTTCCCAGCATACACAGCTGATACAACACCTACTTTATCATTTTCCGTCCCTTGTATATTTCCGCATAATATTAATTTTAATGGGGCGCTCCCATTCAAGCCTTGCTTAATATAGTTCTTATATTCCATAGTTTGCCCTCCATCAATTCCAGTTTATATATTTGATTATAAAATCCTTATCTGCCATTAGCAATGTATATTCATTAGTCATTTTCCAATGGGTACACAATTCCGAAAAGGGTGTAAAATAAAAGAAGAAAGTTACTTATACTTTACCATAAAAGCATCCCAACCGGGATGGAATACAAAACAATAGGCGGGTACTAAAAAATCATAAAGTTCATCATGATTACTTCTACCGACTAATTTTTCACTCCGCCAGCCAGCTTTCTCCCGTAGCATAATCAATCCCTACTCCCGGCTGGCAGTTATAAACATATACACAAAAGCAGATTCCTCTGCCGCCGTCCTCTACAGACCAGCCCTCCATTAATACGCCGCTTACCAAAAGATTATCCCCTTCATAAACAGGTGTGACCCGGTAAAGTACATGATGATTGGTTGCCTCCACAAAATCATCTACTGCATTTTCAAAGGGCAGCATCCCGTCCACATTCATATACCGGGTGCCCGTTATAAGATTCTTTTCGTTGGCATTTTCGCCCGTAAGCTGATAGCCGATCAAATGACAGCGGTTATATAAGTACTTGCCGTCAACACAGTCATATTTTACCGTATGCCAGCCGGAAGGCTTTACGGAACCGATTGCCCCCCGTTCCTCTGTAGGCATGATATCTATTCCCACATTGGCATAAGCAACGCCGCACCTGCCTAAAGCATCCAGCTCACTATAGCTTTCAAAAGATTCCGTAGTATAATCTGTTTCTTCAAAATAAGGCACATTTCCGTTTATTTCCACATAAGGCGTCCCGCTAAAGGGGGGAATTTCTTCCGGAGAAATAACAGTCTGTCCGGAAAGAGCATTTGCAGTTTCCTCAGATGTTCCACCGTTTATAACACTTTCTGCCCGATTCCCTATCCAGTTTGCCAGCTCCGCCTGTGCTCCCGGAAATCTTTCCAGTCCCCATGCCCCTGCAAAAAGCGCCAGAATGAAAAGCGCATATGCAGCCCAGACTTTTCCTTTTCTGAATTTATGTCTTTTTCTTCTTTGCAATGTTATCCCTGATTCTTTCCTATGCTGTCATTCATGACTGCACCCTATAAAAAGGAATGCCATGTCCCGTCCGGTTGTCCCATAAGCAATTCTCTCACATGTTCTCCATTTGTTCCAGTACTTTTGCCAGTTCATTCTCATACAGGGGATTTCGCAGATCATGGCCTTTCTTTTTTGCCCAATATGGTTCATTGGAATCCGCCTCTATACATTCCTCCAGAATATTTTTATTAATATATAGCCCAAATCCGACACCGTTATTTTTAAAATCGCATTCTCCTATTAAAGTGTTCCCCTCAAGGGGGATTTCATGATAGAAACGCCCTCTCTGAAACATGATTTTATTCCTGTCCGTACCGGAAATACTACGACCGTACATAATCGGATAATCCACATTTTCCGGCAGCGGGGCATTGCCAACGATTTCGTACTCTCCATAGTAAAACCTGTTATCCATAATAAATTGGGACGGACAGCTTTTCAACTGACTCAATTCCTGTGTATCAACCTCAGGATTCTCTGTCACAATATGATAGACAGATATTACAAGCGGTTTTCCCATCAGTATGTCCCAAAACTTTACCCCGCTTTTTTTCAGTTTCGCTATATCAAGCAAAATCCTCCCATAGCCATAATGTGTACGGTCAATTTTAAATCGGAAAAAGTCGCCTTCCTTAAATTTGCAATGTTTACGCTTTGCCGTTGCAAATTCCTGTATCCGTTGAAATTCAACTTCATCCGTATCCAAAATCCATTGTCTCAGAAAAACCTGTAGTTCATCCTCTGTCATTGGTTCTAAACCTGCAAAATAGGAGGAATAATAAGTCTGCTGCGTGGTATAATTGGCTAATGTCACATAACCGCTATAGAAAAAATACGTTCCCTCCGCATGAAACCTTTGCAAATTGGCGGCATTCAGTCTTTTGGGTTTCCCCTTTCCTGTTTCATGTTCGGGTTTTATGCTGTTTGATATTTCAACTCTTTCCCATGCGGGATCTATAAGCTCCAGCCCAAGATATTTACGCTATTCATTTGTCAACTCCATCTTCATTTCTCCTTAAAGAGTTCTCTTACTTTCATCAAAGTAAATCCCAACAAATTTTGTCCCTGCCACTCTTCCATGTCAAAACGCCTATCATCCTTCATGGACAATCCGATTCCCCATATTTTATCCTGAACCGCACATTCCGCCAAAATATCCTCCTGCGTATCAAGAAGTTTTGCCTTCAAGTCATCATTCTGCCGGAATTTCTCTATCAAGCCCTGAAAAACAATAATCTGTCTTAGACCATTCCATACTTTATCCTCATAATTTTTGACAGAGCGCCCCAACGTTTTAATCTTGCCTACATTAGATGTAGATAATATCTGTTCTGCAATTTCATTATCATGAAAAAGAATGGATTTCTGATACATCATGTATTGCTCCATAGAAGAGTACTGAATCCCATCTATCTCAAAATCCGAAAGATACCAATTGCTTAAATATCCGTTTGCCTCATCAGGATTATGAAAACATATAACATTTTTCATACTGTTCCTCCTTTTAGCTCCATTTTCTTTCACACAAATTTTCCCTGTCGGTCCAATCTCCCCCGTAGCATAATCAATTTCTACTCTTCAATATGCTCCCTGCCCTGGGCAATAATGGTCCGCACATGTCCATCCGCCAGAGAATAAAAAACAGATTTTCCTTCCCGCCGGCTCTTCACTAATTTATTTTGCTTCAAAATCTTCAGCTGATGGGAAATGGCAGACTGGGTCATATTCAGTGCCTGAGCCAGATCGCAGACGCAAACCTCCGCCTCAAACAGCACAAACAAAATCCTGATGCGGGTGGAATCCCCAAACACCTTAAACAGCTCCGCCAGATTATATAATTCCACTTCATCAGGCATGGTTTCCTCTACAATTTTTAAAAGCTCCTGATGAACTTCCGTTGTATCACAGCATTCCAATTCTTCATCTATCAAAAGTCATTCACTCCTTCTAAATCACTTCCATAAATATATCTTAACAGGAAATTTCTGATTTTACACCCTAAAAGATACAAAATATATCAATCGTTTTCATACTACGATATAGCCGTAAAAAGCAGGGTATAAATCATAGATACCCCGCTCTTTATAAAGTCTGCCCTTTCATGTTACACTTTTGCTTCTATTTTTTACCTGCAGTTTTTATTGCAACTCTTCGCCACTTTCTTTGACAGCTTTTTCCTTACAGCTTCTTAACAAACAATGCGCGAATTGCATTTAATACGGCAATGACCATAACGCCTACATCGGCGAAAATGGCAAGCCACATATTGGCAATACCCAAAGCTCCCAAAATCAGACAGATTAACTTAATGCCAATGGCAAAAATAATATTTTCATATACAATCCGAAGGCATTTTCGGGAAATTTTAATTGCCTTGGCGATTTTTAAAGGATCGTCATCCATCAGAATAATATCTGCAGCTTCAATGGCTGCGTCAGAACCCAATGCTCCCATGGCAATCCCGATATCCGCTCTGGATAAAACCGGGGCATCATTGATGCCGTCTCCCACAAATGCCAGTTTTTCCTTTCCGCTTTTCTGCTCTAACAGCTTTTCTACAAGGCTTACCTTATCCGCCGGCAAAAGCTCCGTATAAACCTCTCCGATTCCAAGCTCCTTTGCCACCTGTTCGCCTACATTTTTGGCATCTCCCGTAAGCATAACCGTTTTGGTAACGCCGGCTTTTTTAAGCTCCTTAATGGCATCCTTTGCATGAGGCTTTATGATATCCGAAATAAGAATATGTCCTGCGTATACACCGTCTATTGCCATATGGACTACAGTTCCCACACTGTGGCAGTCTTTGTATTCCACACCCATACGTTTCATCAGCTTTGCATTTCCCGCCGCAACAGACACGCCGTCTACTTTTGCAGTTACGCCGTTCCCGCTGATTTCCTCCACATCGCTGACCCTGCTTTGGTCTATGACTTTGCCATATGCCTTTTGCAGGCTTTTACTAATGGGATGGGAAGAATAGCTTTCCGCCAAAGCGGCATATTCCAACAATTTTTCTTTCTCTACAGAATTATGATGTACCCCCGCAACTTCAAAAACTCCCTGCGTCATGGTTCCCGTTTTATCAAATACCACATACTTTGTCTGGGAAAGGGTCTCAAGATAATTGGAGCCTTTCACTAAAACTCCCGCATTGCTGGCTCCGCCGATTCCCGCAAAAAAGCTTAGGGGAATGCTGATTACCAATGCACAGGGACAGCTGATTACTAAGAATGTCAATGCCCTGTAAATCCAATCGCCCCATGCAGGGGAAATTCCCATAACCATCCGCACAATAGGCGGCAATAATGCTAACGCAAGGGCGCTATAGCACACAGCCGGCGTATAATAACGGGCAAATTTGGAAATAAAGTTTTCGGACCTGGATTTTTTGGAACTGGAATTTTCTACTAAATCCAAAATCTTGGATACTGTAGATTCTCCGAATTCCTTTGTGGTCCGGATCCTCAAAAGTCCTGTCATATTAATGCAGCCGCTGATAACCTCGTCTCCCGCCTTAGCGTCTCTCGGCAGGCTTTCGCCGGTCAGCGCACTGGTATTTAAAGTAGAAGTTCCTTCCTCGATCACACCGTCAATGGGGATTTTTTCTCCCGGCTTCACGACAATGACATTTCCTATTTCAACTTCATCCGGATCAATCTTTTCAAGTTCTCCGTCTTTTTCTATGTTGGCATAATCAGGCCGGATATCCATAAGCTCGCTGATATTGCGCCTGCTCTTTCCTACCGCATAGCTCTGGAACCATTCTCCAATCTGATAAAACAGCATAACCGCAACGGCTTCCGTATAGCCGCCTTCTCCATGACCTGCTGACGCTCCTGCAAAACTGAGCCTTTCATAAATAGCAATGGCAAGCGCCCCTACCGTAGCAACTGCCATAAGGAAATTTTCATCAAATACCTGTTTATTTAAAACACCCTTCCAGGCTTTCAGTAAAATATCATATCCGATTATAAGATAAGCGACCATATATAAGGCAAATTCCAGATAACTGTTGCTAACCGGGAACAGCATGAATGCCGCCATAAGCAAAGCGGAAATAACAATCCGTATCAACATCTTTCTTTGCTTTTTATTCACAAAAAACCACCTCTTTCGCTTTTAAAGGTAGATTTCACAATCGTCCTCTACTTTTTTACAATTTTTCAAAACATCCTGCATAACCGCTTTCGGGTCCTGCCCTTCTTCAAATTCAACAATCATTTTTAATGTCATGAAATTTACGGTTGCATCCTTGACTCCGGCTGTCTTTTTTGCAGCCTCCTCCATTTTGTTAGCACAGTTTGCGCAATCCACATCAATCTTATAAGTCTTTTTCATATTTTTATCATCCTTTCTTTTTTATATTATCGTTCAAACATATGAATGATTGTTCATATGTTTGAATTAATTATAGCACCTGACCTAAAGATGTCAAGTGCTGACAGCATTTTTTATTATATATTTTTAAATGACCCGCTTTTAAATGATATCCTTTCTGTACAATCCTCCGTTCACACTTTATGATACGACCTTTACATCAAATACCTCTTTAAAAAACCGGTGATATGCCTGGTTCCGCACAAGCTCCGGAGAATTGGATGACGGCGACCAGAGTTTTCGGAGCCTTATATCACTTTTTTCAAAGGATATCTCTATATAAACGTCGCTGCCCTGCTGTGTACATTTAATCCTGTATGCCGCACCAATATTCATATCGCTTTCCGAGCCCCTCAAATTTACATTATAGGCAACTCCTCCGAAGGTAAGAATCCCTTCATGGCCGTTTATCTTCTCAAATGAAGTTTCTTTTATGTTCTTACTGATAATGGTAGAACCCAGCTTATACATAACATAATTAACATCCGTATTGTTTACCAGATATTTGATTCCGTCTATGGTTGTCACTCCGTCAATCTTTTCATTGATTTTATTATAATTCTTTATTTTGTATATAAAAAGAAAAACCATTATCATTCCAAATACAATACTCCAAAACATTTCTTCTCCTTCTTTTGCATTGAAAGCCACAATGCTTTTCTAAACATAAAACCTTTTCCGACCTTATTTTATTAACTCATTAAATATATGTTAGTCAAGAACATAATATTGTTTCATTATACTTGTGTCTATTATATTGATTATTGGAATTGTGTCATTTTTTGCTACAAGATAAACACCAAAACCTTTTTTCTCATTTTTATTATGGCAATTTTGTTACCAACTCCTGCGACAGAGCCATTTAAGTACATATTCTTTGACAAATACCCCAAATATATATTATTTTAGTTAATAAACAAAGGAGGGAATTCTTATGAGGAAAAGAATTTTATTAAACGTAATTACAGCGACAATGTGCCTGGGCGTATTAACCGGCTGCGGTACAAAATTAACGGCAAACTCGCTTACACTGGAACTGGGCGATTCTATTCCTGACGATATTCTTGAATATGTAACCGTCTCCAGCGAGGATTCCGATGACGTTCTGGCAAATGCCACCTTATCCACAGAAGATATTGACAATATGACTGTGGGAGAGTATACCGCAACCGTTACCTACGGGAAACAGACCGTCGATATAAGCGTTGAGGTAACAGATACCACTGCGCCTGTCTTAGAAGCAAAGGACGAAGCTTTTGCCCCAGGCGATGTTATCACTGTAGATGACCTCGTAACCATAGAAGATTTCAGCGATGTAACCAGTGTATTTATTGACGAGGATGGCAATGAACAGGATTCCATCATTGCAGAAGAAGGTATGACGGTTACAGTTAAGGCTACGGATGCTTCAGATAATTATTCAGAATTAGAGGTACCGGTCGAAATCAGTAATATTGCTGAATTATACGGAACATGGGAAACATCCTTTGACTTTTCCGATATGATTGAAGAGGAACTGGGAAGCGACTTTGACGGGTTTCATGAAGAATTTGGTATTACATTGCTTATAGACTTCAATGAAGACGGCACCTTCAAAATGTATGTGGACGAAGACGCTTTAACAGACGCATTTAACAGCTATATTGAAAGGCTGGCGGCATTCGGCACGGAATTAATATACAAGGAATTTACAGATGGCGGTTATTCCCGTAAAGAAATCAATTCCGTATTCAGACAGGAGTATGGTATGGGAATTGAAGAGTATTTGCTCAGCGAGCTTCAGGATAGCGTAGATATTAAAGAACTTGTAGAAAGTGCCGAAACAACCGGTGTTTATGAAGTAAAGGGAAATAAACTATATATGGATGAGTTTGCAGTATCCTCCTATGAATATGATTTATTTACCATTGAAGGAGATGTGCTGACAATCGACGCCTCAGAAGAAGTAGATCCCATGGGTATTTTCGAAGACTTTTATTATCCTTATGTATTTAATAGGATTCAGTAATTTTTAATAATATATGCCCCCGGCAAATACCGCCGGGGGATTTTTTATGCAGTTATTTCTTTTCCGGTACCAGAAAAACAAAGATTAAAGTATTAAGTAACAGCATATAAGGATAAAATAGATTGGGAATGATCTGAAATGCCGATACTCCGCAGCCTAACTGGGCGGATACGGATACCGCCACTAACATCTGTGCACCATAGGGGATAATTCCTTGGAAAATGCAGGAAAAGGTATCCAGTATGGATGCTGCTTTTCTCGGGGAAATACCATAATTGTCTGCCATTTCCTTTGCAATGGGATTAGCCATAACAATTGCAACCGTATTATTCGCTGTGGCAATATCCATTACTCCCACTAACAATCCCATACCAAGCTTCCCGCCTTTCTGCCCCCTGAATACTTTTTTAATCAATGATAAAAGCGCTTCAAAGCCGCCGTACTCCCCGATTAAAGCGCAAATAGCGGAAACCAGTATGGCTACCATGGCAGTCTCAAACATTCCCGAAACCCCTGTTCCCATATTTGCAAGCATGTCCGTCGCCGTAGCTGCACCCGTGACAAGCATAATAGCCGCCCCACATAAAATCCCCATTAACAAAACCACAAATACATTGATACCGATAATCCCCCCAAAAAGTACCAGAAGATACGGAACGACCTGTATCAGATTGTATTCATTAGTTATACTGCCGCCTACATCAGCGCCAAAGGATTTTATCAAAATAATAATCAATGTAATAATTGCAGCAGGAAATGCAATCCCGAAATTCTCCCGGAATTTATCCTTCATGGCACATCCCTGCCCGTTGCAGGCAGCAATAGTCGTATCCGATATAAAGGACAGATTATCGCCAAACATAGCTCCTCCCACAACAGCTCCCAAACACAAAGGCAGAGCAAATCCCGAATTGCTCGCCACTGCCGCCGCAATAGGTACAATCAATGTAATCGTCCCTACGGAAGTCCCCATAGCTAAAGATACAAAAGCGCTTACCACAAATAAGATTAAAACGGCAAATCTTGCAGGAATCAAAGACAGCAGAAAATACGCCACACTTTCCGCACTGCTTCTCCCCACTACGCCTACGAAAATACCTGCAGTCAGGAAAATCAGAACCATGGTAATGATATTCTTATCACTCATTCCCTTAGCCATAACATCCAGCTTGTCCTCAAACTTCAGCGAAGGATTCTGAACGCAGGCCACTAACAACGCCGCAAGAAATACCACGACGATGGGAATATTATAAAATCCCATGGGAATCTTGAGTACATATTCAAACAGAATACCCAGCCCCAGATAAAGCACCAGAAATACTCCGATAGGCAGTAATGCCTTATAATTTGCCTTTTTCATAAATATCTCCAAACCCCCTGTTTTTGCCTGATATTTATTATATATTATACCCTATTGTCCGCTGACCGTCTCTTCCTCCTCAATCAACCCTTCTTTCGGATAGCGGTTAGCCGCATTCCACAAAATCCACTCTTCATAACCTGCGTCATAGACCGCCTGTATCTGTTTCCTGATTTCCTCTCCTCTATAAGTGATATGTCCGGGAACCCAGGTTGCGGTAAAGCTTTGAAGCCACGGCCTTACGATTGCCCGGTTTTCTTCCTTTACAGGCTCTAATTCCTTAAAGGACGCCTCCAATGCATACAATATTGTCTCATAGGGCTGAGCATCCGGCACACTTAACCCATACACACCGTTTTTGTAATGGGACGGATAAATCATGGGGCTGAGCACATCCACCACGCTTCCCAGGGCCTGATAATCCTGCCCCGTATATTCCTGATCTATTTTATTGTCAATGACTGTTCCAAATACATCCGCACCCACCACTACATTTTTTTCATGGAGCTTATCCGTTGCATAAGAAAGGAAGCCTTCTATCGCCTGCTCCTTTCTGTAAGTATCCACATCTACTCCGTAATCTGCCGCAGCCGCACTTTTTCCCACAGGGAACCGCACATAGTCAAATTGTATCTCATCAAATCCTATATCGGCGGCAGCCAAAGCAATATCTGTCAAATACTTCCATACATCCTCTTCATAAGGGTTTACCCAGGGAATATCATCTGTATCCGTAACAAAGCTTCCGTCAGCCTTTTTTAATGCCAGGTCCGGACGCGCTTTGGCAAGATAAGGGTCTTTAAAGCAGGAAATCCTGGCTATAGTGTAAATATGATGCTCCTTCAGCTTTTCCATCAGCCCTTCCATATCGGAAATATAGCCCTTGCACGCCCCTATATCATTTACGCTTAAACTCATCTGATAAGTAATATTGCCCTGATCGTCTTTTATATCTATAACCATTGTATTTAAGCAGGTCTCATCTACAAGCGTAATCAGATTATCCATATTGGAATTGCCTGCCATTGGACCTGTCACATAAATACCCTTTACCCTTTCGCGCCTGATAAAATTCTCCGATACTGCTTCGTCATTTTGGGATACGGTTAGATCTGCCACATTCATTCCCGAAATAGTCTCTTCCTCATACAAAGTGTTTGAAGAAACCTCCACATTTTTGCTGACTGTCGCACTGACTTCTGCGGCATCCTTATCCGATATCATGTAACCGGCTGCCCCGATTCCCAAAACAACCATTATGATAAAAACGATGATGAAAGTTTTTTTGTCCTTTATCATTAGAGCATGCCACTCCTTTAACTATTGGAAATTATTATTTATTAAAAGTTAATATGATGATACTCTTCCATTTTCTATTTTTCGGATTTTCCAGTTTTCAAAAAAATATATTCTTTTTCCCCCGAAATTTCTTTTTCGTATCGATATCCCAGCCCCTCAAAGCTTTTTAACTGCTCTAAATCAGTAACATTGTTTTCGGCCATATATCTGACCATTTCCCCTCTGGCCATCTTTGCCAGCGTGCCCTTCTGAATAACCCTGCCCTCTCTTAATTCTCCAAACACACAGGTAATAAAAATATCCTCCGGCTTCAAATAGTGTTCCACACACTTAGAATATTCTTTTGATGCCAGATTAATTATTATTCTGTCTTTGTCACAAACATTCCCATAAATTTTACTTCCCCAAAAATCATACAGATCATCAGCGCCTTCCACCCCGGCTTTTGCCTGCATTTCCACTCTGTAAGGCACAACCCCGTCCAAAGGCTTTAACACGCCGTAGAATCCCGATAAAATGCATAAATGCTCCTGAATATATGAAAGCGCGTTATCTGTAAATACTATTGGCGCCATATATTGATATTGAATGCCTTCATAGGATAAAATTGCCGGGGTCAGGTTCTTTTGTAAATCCATTTCCCGGAATCTGGCAAAATTCAACTCTGCAATTTTATCATTGCAGCTCCACAGCTTTTTTGCCTCTCCATAGGACAAAGTCTGAATATATTTTTTTATTTTTTCCGTATCTTCCAAAAAGACCGGCTCTGATCGTACCGGCAGACTGTCAGTATCTACAATCATTTTCTTTGCCGGAGAAATAATTATCTTCATTTCTGTCTTTAAAACTCCTTCAACATCTGCTCCGGATTTTCTGCAGCCTTTACTTTATCCAGCGCTTTCATGATCATTCCCTTTTCATCAATCAGATAAGTGGTCCGCACTACGCCCATGGTCTTTTTCCCATACATGTTCTTCTCTTTCCACACATCATAATCCTGAATGGCTTTTAATTCCGTATCGGAAAGAAGCACAAAGGGCAGATTATATTTTTCTTCGAATTTTTTATGGGAAGCCACGCTGTCCTTGCTGATTCCGATTATCACAGCATCCCTTTCCAAAAATTGCGGATAAAGCTCTGCAAAACCGCATGCTTGCTTTGTGCATCCCGGTGTATTATCCCTAGGATAAAAATAAAGAATTACTTTCTTTCCCTGAAATTCTTCTAATGTACGAATTTCTCCGTTTTGATCCGGCAGTGAGATTGCCGGAGCTTTCATTCCGATTTCTAACATGATTTTGTCCTCTCTTTTCTTTTAATTCTTAAATTTATATTTCCCTGCTCATACGATATATATTTTAATCATTATTTTCATCTAGTATTATATATAATTCGACTATGAATATCAATTTTTTCATTATATAAAGTTTGTGTCAAACATCCGACCCCGCCGTGGCTTTTTAATTCCTTTAGGATGCTCAGGTACTATTCCCTGCAATATGACCAATGACTATATGTTTCATACTGTCTTAATTTAAAGAATAAAAAATCCTAAATACATCATTGACAAAACTCAATCCCAAATTATATAATCCGTTTATATAAATCATTTATATAAGTAGATTATAATTTAGGAGGTGCTTTATGCCCAAACAGAGAATTACCAAGGAAATGGTTGTAGATGCCGCCTTTGAAATAGCCAGAACCCAAGGCGCGGAACAAATTCTGGTTAAAAACATTGCCGATAAACTAGGCTGTTCCGTCCAACCTATTTACAGCTACTGCAAAAATATGGAAGGACTTTATGGGGCTGTGGAGGAAAAGGCTGCCTGCTTTATTCAGGAATATCTTTCTTCCCATATTGATAAAAAGAAATTTTTTCAAAGCACCGGTCATGCTTATATTCAATTAGCAAAAGAAGAGCCTTACATATTCAAAATGTTTATCCTGCAAAAAAGGGAGTCCATTCATTCGCTGGAGGACTTATACCAAAATGAAACCAATCCGCAAATAACACAATTCATTGCCGAGGATTTAAATGTCAGTCTTTCCAAGGCAAAGGAGCTTCATTTGAACATGCTGATTTATACAGTAGGCGTCGGCACAATTCTGGCAACGGCTGCGCCCGATATTTCAACCGATGAAATATTGGACCAGCAGGAAACGGCTTATGCAGCATTTTTACAGCATGTATTGAAAAATTAGGAGGAAAAATCATGACAGAAAGTAAGATGATCATCATTTACAAAAGCAAGACCGGTTTTACAAAAAAATACGCAGAGATGATAGCCGGGGAAATGGAATGTACTCTTGCTGATTATAAGACAGTAACTGCCGAGATACTTTCCCAATATAACATAGTAGTCTTCGGAAGCCGGGCGCATGCAGGCATGATTGACAGTTATAAAAAGGCCAAAGAAATGTTTCAAAAGAGTAAAGCCCGTAAATTTGTCCTGTTCGTAACAGGCGCTACACCAAATGCCGCCGAAGATGTGATAGAAGAATTCTGGAAGCAAAACCTTACTGCCGATGAACTGTCAGATATTCCCCATTTTTTTATACAAAGCGGCTTATGTTATGAAAAAATGTCTTTTGGAGACAAATTATTGATGAAGGCTGCCGCCCTCATAATGAAACATAAAAAGGACAAAAATGCGTTTGATAAAGAATTTGAACATGCCATTACCGGCTCTTACGATATTTCATCCAAATCATACATTGAGCCCTTGGTTTCTTTTCTGAAAAAGGCGTATTAAAAAAAGAGGGATGCCTATTACGGGCATTCCCTCAATTCCCTATATCTGCGAAGAAGCATTTCATTTGCAGCCTCTTCGTTGCGCAGCGCCTGTGCCAGTCTTTTTACCATTATCTGGTCTTCCATATATTCTTTCATCCGCTCTTTTTTCTCCAGCCGCTTCTTTTGCAGCTTTTTATAAAATTTTTTCCTTATGTATCTTCTTTTTTTAGATTGGCTGACAGTCGTTGCGGGCCAGGAAGACGCCCGGTAATCCTTTAAGTCCGCTCCTACTGTTATAAGAACCTTGTACTTTCTGGGACCGCAAAAATTTCCCCAGTCCCGCCTGATTAAGGCGAGAACTTTTTCTCTGTATTCCGGATTCTTCTTCATTTCCCGGAATGCCGCTTCCGATATAATAAGGGTAGTATCTCTTGATGTTTTATAAGGAACTATTTTGGATAAATCATCATAAAACTTTCTTTTAAATTCTGCCAGCTTTGCCGCTTCTAAAAGCTTCTGCTCACTGTCGCTTTTCCTTATCCCGGTTTGCTTCTCCTCTTTTACACTCTGTCCGTTGGCTGTTGTCTGATAATTATAATGAAATATAGAATTCATTTCCATTTTAACTTATCCCTTCTTTAACAAAACCGATTGCCTGCATTTCCTGACTTGGCACATTTTTTACTCTTTTTAATCAAACCGGTTTGCAAACTCCGGTTTTCTATTTATGCGCTTATTAACTTACTTCTCTATTTTAATTATCGGCATATTTAAAAACTTTTCAGGCAGATTGTAATGAATTCCCATTAAAATGTAACCAAAAAATAAAGCCTGAAACCTTTGCTTCAGACTTTACCTTATAAAATATACATGCCGCAGACCGGAATCGAACCGGTACGATGTCGCCACCACAGGATTTTAAGTCCTGCGCGTCTGCCAGTTCCGCCACTGCGGCATCTGCGTTATAGGCTTTTGCATGGACATACGCGCAAGCACTGTTCCATTGCCCTCATCAACGCAAAATGGATGGAGGTGGATTCGAACCACCGAAGCAATTTGCAGCAGATTTACAGTCTGTCCCCTTTGGCCACTCGGGAATCCATCCACGCAAGGCAATTAAGCTTATCCTGAATTGCCCTGACAATATAAATTTATATCACAGTTTCTTATCAATTGCAAGGAATTTTTTTACTCTCTTTGCAACCCTCTCATCGCAACCCGTTTCTGTCCTTTCCCTTCCTTACTGTTTTTGGCATTTTATTATTGAACTTTTCTTTATCAATGCAGCTCTTCCCTATGCCTTAAAATCGTTACGGAGGTTTTAGGGAGCTTTAACTTTAATTTACCCGCAAGAACCGAATGAGGCATTACCTTGGTGGTATATCCCGTATCATCTGTCATCATGATCTGTTCGACCTGGCATCTCTTGGGAATTCCTGACTCCCACACAGAAAATTCTCTCTCAATTTCGTGGTCGTTGTTATTAACTATGATAATATAATGATCTCTGTCGCAAAATCTCACATAGCCTATGAGATTGTAATCAGAAGCAAGATACTTGAGACTGCCGTATAAAAAGGCGTTGCTTTCCTTATGAATTTTAATCATATCCCTATGAAATCTGATCAATTCCTTATCTTCATTTCCCCATGGATATGTCCTCCGGTTATCGGGGTCTGTAAAGCCACAGACGCCTGCCTCATCTCCGTAGTAAATAGTGGGAGCTCCCGGCCATGTCATTTGAATAGCAACCGCCTCCCGCAAAACTGCTTTATTTACCCCTTCATTTGCCGCTTGAGACCCCAGAGTATTTACTCTTCCCACTTTTCTGTTGGTTCTGGTCAAAAAGCGGGAATGGTCATGGTTAGACAACTCATTCATAGCGATATAAGAAGATTCCCCGGAAAAGGCCGTACTGTGATAATGCATGGCTCCCCAGAAACTATCCGCATTTCCATACAAATCTTCCCTGTAATCATCGCTGTGCTTCTGCATACCCGTCAAAAACCAGGTTACCGGCTCCATAAAAGCGTCATAATTCATAACGGTATCCCATTCTCCGTTTTGAATCCACTCCTTGGGGCTTCCATAGTGCTCTGCTAAAACAATGGCTTCCGGATTCGCTTCCCTTACCGCTTTTCTGAAATCCTTCCAAAACTTATGGTTAAACTCGGGAGAGTGCCCCAAATCGGCAGCTACGTCCAGCCTCCAGCCGTCGGCATTAAAAGGAGGGGAAACCCATTTCTTTCCAATGTATAATATATAATCATAAAGGTCTTTCGATGCTTCATAATTTAGTTTGGGCAGTGTATCATGCCCCCACCAGCCGTCATAGGTAGGATTATAAGGCCATCTGCACTCATCAAAAAAATGAAAATATTTTCTATAGGGACTGTCCGCAGATACATAAGCGCCCTTTTCATATCCTTCAAATTCTTCATAGATCCTCTCACGGTCGATCCACTTATTGAAAGACCCACAGTGATTGAAAACGCCATCCAGAATTACCCGCATACCTCTTTTATGGGCTTCCTCAACCACACGGATAAACATTTCGTTGGAGGCTTCCAGGTTTTTCTTGTTTGCCACACGGTTTATATAGCGGGAAGCAAATCGGTTTTCCTGCTGTCCCGGTTCTAAAAGCGCTCCTTTGTCATCCACAATTTTTCCGAAATGAGGATCGATATAGTCATAATCCTGAATATCATACTTATGGTTGGAGGGCGATACAAACAGGGGATTAAAGTAAATAACATCAATTCCCAAATCCTGAAGATAATCCATCTTATCGATAACTCCCTGTAAGTCTCCTCCGTAAAACTCCCGGACACCCATCATGGCAGGATATTTATTCCAGTTATCCACTTTTGTAACATGCTCGCCGATATAATTGTATTCATCTGTCAATACATCATTGGAAGGATCCCCGTTGCAGAACCGGTCCACATAGATCTGATACATTACAGCCCCTTTGGCCCATCTTGGAACATGCTGTCCGGGAACAAGCACAAATTTATAATAATCCTGTACATCCTTTGCCACGCCACGAAAATCATAATTACACACAATTCGTCCCGCAGTAACTTCAAAATAATAGGTTACTTTTTCATCATCCAACTGCAGATCATATTCATAGTAATCAAACAAATCATCACTCTTAAATTTCATCATCAGGTGTTTTTCGCCTTTACAGACAAAATAGACTTTATCAATATTGTTTTTCGCAGAACGGAATTTAATAGTAACGATACTGTAAGGATTAGGATCCGGCGGACTGACAAATTCAGATGACATATCCGAAAATAGAGCCCTTTTATTCAAAACGGGACGCATTGAAGAAATGTACTGCTGTTTCTGTTCTAATTTGGATAACTGATTGTAAAACATCTATGAACCTCCCATGATTCATCTACTATATTTTATTCTATCATAATCAGTTTTGACAATCCACATATTTTTAGACAGGAAAAAAGACAGCAGTCGCACAGCTGTCTTTTTCGAGAAGGTATTTCTTTCTTTTGGGGTATAGCAAAAAACTATGTAATGTATTGGGGGGTTACAAGTACATTATAGCAATGCCCCCCTGTTACGTCTAGACTCACCATTCACAAATATTACAAAATATACACTTCATTTTTGGTCAAATTGCACAAAATCAAAACAGGCCTTCAAATTCTTTCATGGTAATTCGCTCTTTCTCTAACAAGAGATCCGCACATTTATGAAGCACCTCTTCATTTTGCATAATAATTTCTTTTGCCTTATCATAGCAATCATCTACTATAGCCTTGATTTCCGCATCAATCCGGCCCGCTACCAGCTCACTGTGGTTTCTGGCATGGGCCAGGTCGCGTCCGATAAACACATCTTCCCCTTCCTCGTCATAGTTGATGACACCGATATTTTCAGACATACCGTATCGGGTAACCATCTTTCTGGCAATTTCCGTAGCTTTTTTGATATCGCTGGACGCCCCCGTTGTAATATCGTCAAAAATCAACTGCTCTGCAATTCTGCCGCCTAAAGCAACCATAATCTCATGAAGCATTTTCCCTCTGGTCAAAAACATTTCATCTTTTGCAGGCAGCGGCATAGTATAACCCGCCGCACCCTGTCCTGTAGGAATAATGGAAACCGTATAAACAGGTCCCACATCCGGCAGTTTATGATATAAAATGGCATGACCCGCTTCATGATATGCAGTAATCTTTCTTTCTTCTTTGGAAACAATCCGGCTTCTTTTTTCTGTTCCGATACCGGTTTTAATAAAAGCTTTTTTCACGTCCTCTGTGTTGATAAATTCCCTGCGGGATTTCGCCGCTATAATAGCAGCCTCATTAAGAAGATTTTCCAGATCAGCGCCGGTAAATCCCGCCGTGGTCTGCGCCACATGCTCTAAATCCACATTGTCTGCCAGGGGTTTGTTTTTGGCATGAACTTTTAAAATGTCCTCCCTGCCACCTACATCGGGAACGCCAATCGCAATCTTTCTGTCAAAACGTCCCGGCCTCAAAATTGCCGGATCTAAAATATCCACCCGGTTTGTAGCCGCCAGTACTATGATTCCTTCATTTTCCCCGAAACCGTCCATCTCTACAAGCAGCTGGTTTAAGGTCTGCTCTCTCTCATCATGGCTTCCGCCCATTCCGGTTCCGCGCTTTCTTGCCACCGCATCAATTTCATCAATAAAAACAATACAGGGATGATTCTTTTTTGCCTCGGCAAATAAATCCCTGACACGGGAAGCGCCTACGCCTACAAACATCTCTACAAAATCCGAACCGGAAATAGAAAAGAAAGGTACCTCCGCTTCTCCGGCTATAGCCTTTGCCAACAGCGTCTTACCTGTTCCGGGCGGTCCCTCCAGCAAAACTCCTTTGGGAATCCTGGCCCCTACCCTGGTATATTTCCCGGGCTCTCTTAAGAAATCCACGATTTCTTCCAGTTCTTCTTTTTCCTCTTTCAACCCTGCCACATCCGCAAGGGTTATTCTGTCCAGTCCCCCCACGTTGAGCCTTGCACGGCTCTTTCCGAAATTCATGGCACGGTTTCCATTGTTATTATTCATCTGGTTATTCATAATAACCATAACAAATACAACTCCGATGGCAACGATCAAAATCGGCATCGCCAATGACCGGAACCAGGAATCCTGTGGAATATTGTTCATCAAAACGGGAATCTGGTTTTCCTCTAAAAGGCTTTCCATCTTTTCCACATCAGCCACATACAAAACCGTTCTGGTCCCATCCGTAAACTGGATATCCAGACGTCCCGTAGGAGTCTGCTCATTGGGCTGGATTTCTACCTGAAAAATATTGCCCTCTGCCACATCCGCAAGGAACTGTACCTTCGTATATGCCCTGGAGTTGCTTTTGGTCATTTCCAGATAAATACAAAATAATAATAAAATAATGATGGGAATCAAAAAGAATCCCATGTTGACTGTTCTCTTTTTCAATGCTGCCTCCTGTTATACATCTAATTCCAATACGCCGATATAGGGAAGATTTCTGTATTTTTGTGCGTAATCCAGACCATATCCTACTACAAATAGGTCAGGAACCTCAAACCCCTTATAATCCACTTCCACTTCCACGACTCTTCTGTCCGGCTTATCCAAAAGAGAGCAGAGTTTTAAGGATTTGGGATTTCTTTTCTTCATTATTTCTAAAAGATAACTTAAGGTCCTTCCCGTATCCACAATGTCCTCGATTACTAGAACATTTTTCCCTTCAATGGATTGGTCCAGATCCTTTATCATCCTGACCTCTCCGCTGGACTGGGTTCCGCTGCCATAACTGGCCACGGCAATAAAGTCAAGAGTCAGGGGCAGATCAATTCTCTTTGCCAGCTCGCAGGCAAAAAAGCTGGCTCCTTTTAAGGTACAAATCAAAAAAACTTCTTCATTGGCATAATCCTCCGTTATCTGTTTTCCGATTTGTCTGATGCGCTCCTCGACCTCTTCCTCCGGTAATAAAACTCTGATTTTATCACTCATTCTTTTTCTCCTCCAAATATGGTAACTTCCAAAACCTGTTTTGTCTCCTCCGTAACTTTGTAAAAAGCGCTGATTCGATATCCCGGAATCCATATAATATGATTTCCGTCCGCAATCACTAAAATCCGGTTCCGCATACCCACAGGAACCTTTTCGTTGACGAAATAATCCTTCAGCTTTTTTCTATGGGCATCACTATAATAAAAATAATCGCCGCTGTGCCGGGTTCTGACTATCGGACAATTATTTATTTTATCATAATCAAACCATTTCGTATATGTTTTGTTAGGAATAGAAGCTTCTTTTTTATAAGGAAAAATCCTGCATCGGATGATTTTTCGCAAAAGCGAACCTTCCCGCAGCTCCTTGATCTCGGTTTCTCCCTGAAGACTTAAGGGAAATTCCTCTATGGATATCTCTTCTTTTAAAGATTCCTTCCCGATATGAAGTCCGTACTGATCCACTGCTGCCGTCAATCCATACGGCAGAATAATCTGTTTTCCGCTTTGTCCTTTTAAAAGCCTTAAAACGCTTTCCACATGGGCGTTTGATAAATCCCGTCTTTTGCCGCAGGCTTGTGCCAGCGTTTCATAAACAATGGCGGATTTCAAATAAGGGTGCAGATCCTTCCATTTTTCTTTCTCTATATAATACTCGCAGTTATGTTTTTGTACAATCAGTTTGTATTCTTCTTTCAGTTTTTCGTCCAGAAAATCAACTGCTTCTCTTACCAGTTCGGCACTGTGGGCAATATGGGCAACGCTCCCTTCGCAGATTTCCTTTTCTGCCACAGGCAGTAAATCCTGTCTGATCTTATTTCTGGCATAAGTCGTATCAAAATTACTGGCATCTGTGACAAATTTCAAATGATTTTCTTTTATAAATTCAAGTATCTCTTCTTTATTTACACACAACAGGGGACGAATATAGCAGTCTCTTACCGGGCGCATTCCCGTAAGCCCTCTTATGCCGCTTCCTCTGAATAAATGAAAAAGAACCGTTTCCGCCTGATCGTTTTCATGATGAGCAAGGGCGATTTTAGCGCCTTCATATTCCTCAAAAACTTGATACCGCAAGGCTCTGGCCGCTTCTTCTATGCACAAATGCCGGGATGCTGCATATTCCTTTACATCAACCTCTGCCACTTTACAGGGAATTTCCCATTTGCCGCAGAGCTCCTTCACAAATTCCGCCTCTGAATCGGCTTCTTCCCTTAATTTATGATTAATATGAACTGCTTCTAAGGAAAAACCCATCTCTTCCCGTAATCTTTGCAATAAAAAGAGAAGGCAGACAGAATCCGCCCCTCCCGAAAGCCCTACTACCACTTTATCTCCGGCATGAACCATATGATGTTTTTTCATGTACTTTTTTACTTTTGTAATCATTCCGACTCCCGGAGCAGTTTTTCCGACTCATTAATATCCGATTGATTCTAATATACCGTCAATATTTATAAAAGTCAATTGCCCGCCCTTTACTCTGACCTGTCAATCAGGTATTGGACCAGATTCCCAAAACAATTACCGTCATATCATCATTTACCTTTCCTCCTGCGTTGGTAATTGCCATATTTAAAAGCATACTTGCCATCTGCCTGGGATTTTCATATTCCAGCTGTCCGATGAACTCCTGCAGTGAAATGGCACTCCGACTGCTTTCATATGCGTCTACCACGCCGTCCGTCATCATAATAATGTAATCGCCGTCCTCCACACCATAGACAAATTCCTCCGGCTCCGTTTTGGCAAATACTCCTAAAGGAAGGGTGTTAGCTCCTATTTTAAATACCTTCTTGTCCCTTTTTAGAAAGGAAGCCGCCGCCCCGCACTTTAAAAAGCGGCATGTCCCCTGGTACAGATCCAGCTCGCAGGAATCCAGTGTAAGAGTCCGCTCCTTGGCTCCCCTTAAAAACATCATGGTATTAAGAAGGGAGGTTGCCTTTTCCATATGAAATCCCGTTTCCATAAACTTGTCCAATAAATCCATCATTTTTTCACTGTCCCTTGCGGCTTCTTCCCCGGAACCCATGCCGTCGGACAATGCAGCTAAAAACATACCTTTACCGAATTCCTTCAAAAGATAACTATCTCCAGAATGGCTTTCCCCTTCTTTTTTTGCTTTTCCGATTCCTTCTATTACAAAATAATTTACTTCTTCTTCAAAAATCAGAGTAACCGGCTCTTCGTGTACATAAGAAGCATTGGCGCTGTTATGGCGCAGCTTTCTGTGACAGATTTCCGAAACAAATTCCATTAAATCATCTGTGTGGTAAATCTCCTCATCCGAAGCCCGGATATTCATTCCCACCTCCAAGTGCTCCTTTGCCTCCACTACATACAAATCTTTTACGATCAGGCCGTTTTCCTTTAACCCCTTTAATATTTTTTTCCGAAGCCTGTCCATTAAATAAGAAGTGGCGTAGGTTTCACTGGCCAGTTCGCTTAAGACCCTTGCGGTTTCGTCCAGCTGTCCTGCCAGAAGCACGTTCTGTTCCTGCCTTGTTTTGTATAAATAAAGCTGAAGTTGGGATTTTCCTTCCACCTCCGGAATTTCTTGAAAGCTTTCCGCAATTTCTTTTAAGGTGTCCGCATACAAAATCAGTCTTCTTCTTCCATATTCCGGCACTACGCTGTGACTGATATCTTCCCGCTCCATAATATTCCATTTCATATACATCACTCTTTCCGATTTTCTTTCATTCCTGCCCCATTATATAACATACCTTCCGCTTTTTTTGTCGAAATAAGGGAGCAAAAACAAAAATAATTTACTTTTTTATTTTTCTTTCGTTTTTTATCAATGATTCATGTTATCCGAACAAATAAAAAGGACATCCGTTATCCGCACTTTTAAGCGCTTCTAACCGATGCCCTAATTCATCTTAAATACAATCTCGCCCTCTTTCACGAGCCCTAACTTCTCCTTTGCCACCTCTTCTATGTAGGCCTGAGTTTGAGTGTATTTCCTCAATTCTTCTAATTCAGTTGTTCTTTGTTCTTCCGCGGCAATCAGCTCATCCAGCTCCGCTTCCCTTTCCTTGTAAGTATCCTGTTTCTGCTTTAAAAGGAAACTGTTAACAGACACCACTACCAAAAGCATAACAACTACTACAGAAACCAGAAACATGCCGAGACGATTTTGCCTTTTTCCCCGAAACGCGACTCTACGGCTCATGGCTATCCCTCTTATCCTTCTGTTTTTTGTGTTTACATAATGTTATCTTAACCTCTTTTATGTCGCCCGTCAACTTCTTTTTTAATTGTTTTTTCATTTTTCTTCTTTGCTTTTTACACTTGTTCCAAACCCTGTTAATCAGCCGTTTAAGAGGCCTAAAAAGCCACTTTAAAAACCTTGCCACCATATCTTGTATGTGTTTCAATATTGTTGACATAATTTCTACAAGATGTTCTCCTATGGTATATTTGTATATCAGCATTCCGACTCCTGCTCCCACAATGGAAAACCATCGGATGATGCCGTTATTGGTTTCATAAAGCATGTAAAATAAAAAAGCCGCCGCCGCAAACCAGAAAACCAAATCCTCTAATGCCACAAATCCCGTGCTGTGCTTTTTTACTCTGCGGAAAATTCTCAGACAATCATAGACAATGGTAATGCAAATACCTGACAGGAAACAGTAAAGCAGGAATCTTCCTTCACTGACAATCTGGCCGCTCATTATTTAAACAGCTTTCCTAAAAGAGATTCTCCTTTATTTCCGTATCCCGACACCTCCGAATAAGTCAGACTGTCGATTTTTCCCTCCACGTCCACTTCTCCTTTTTCTAAAGTAAGCCTGTTTACGTGTAAATCGCTTCCCTTAATCATTAACATTCCCTGATCGGTCTCTAATAAAATTTCCGCCAAATCAAAAGAAAGCACATCCGACACTCCGCTTACCATACATGTCCTTCTGTTGGTCAGCATCAGTTTATGCGCTCTCTGTTTTGCATTCATATCTTCCATCTGCATACCTCCTCCTGATACGGTACAGATATACAAAGCTTCCTCTGCTACATCTGCATATTAAAGTATATTAGGAGGGCTTTAAAATATGCCTATAAATAACGAAACATTTCTTTTGCTTCTTCTTTTCTCACGGTATCTGTAATAGAAAGCACTTCTATCTTTATAACCCTGTTTCCGAAGCTGACAGTAACTTCGTCGCCTTCTTTTACCTCTGCTCCTGCCTTTGCCACTTTTCCGTTGATCATAACCCGTCCGGCGTCACAGGCTTCATTTGCTATCGTCCTTCTTTTGATCAGTCTGGAAACCTTTAAGTATTTGTCCAATCTCATAATGAATATCCTTTCCCTTTATTTGTGGGGGCTGCGAAAATGCGTCTGTTCCATATCACTCTTTCTCTAAGGGACGCATTATCCGTCAGTTGTCTATAAATTGCCAATTCAAAAAGAAAACGAGCCCTTTTGCAGGATACAAAAGGGCTCTGTACATTTACTCATAAATTAAGCGTTTACTAAATCCTTTAATGCTTTACCGGCTTTGAACTTAGGCGCTTTGGATGCTGCAATCTTCATTGCCTTGCCTGTCTGGGGATTTCTACCCTCTCTTGCTGCTCTTTCGGATACTTCAAATGTTCCAAATCCAACTAACTGGATTTTACCGCCTTTTTTCAGTTCTTCCCCTACAACATCTGTAAAAGCCTTTAATGCCTTCTCCGCATCTTTTTTAGAGATACCTGCTTCATCAGCAATAGCTGCAACTAATTCTGTTTTGTTCATCGTGAACTCCTCCTACTTAACTGAATATATCATAATTTTTCTGCGTTACCTACAAACGCCTACAAATATTTATAATATCTTTTCATGCGTTTGTCAAGGAATAATTGCGAAAAATAGGCATTTTTAGGCATTTTTTCCATCTTGCCATATTATAAAATAGTTTTATAAAATTTCGCAAAGATTTTTCTTAATCGTTTTTTTACAAACGGCTCTTCATAATCCAGACTTTCCTTTTCCGAAGCTTTAATTTCTTTCCATGACTTTATTTTTTCCGGGTCGGGTTCTCTGCCGTTTAAGGGTGTGCCGTCGGTCTCGAACACATGGGGGTGTCTGCGAATCATCTTTTCACTGATTCCCCTGATAACATCCTCCAGCGTAAAAAGCCCTTCTTCCTCTGCAAGCTGCGCATGAAGCACTACCTGCATCAGCACATCCCCCAGCTCCTCCTGCATGCTCTCTTTATTTCCGGTTCTTTCATAAACCTTAATGGCCGAAACCGCTTCCGCCGCTTCTTCGATCATGCATCCTGTAAGGGAGCCGTGGGTCTGGGCCCTGTCCCAGGGACAGCCATGTTCACTGCGCAAAACCTTTATGATCCCTTTAAAATCATCTAAAGAGTATTCTTTCCGTTCTTCTTTTTCTTTATTCATTTAACATCCCGTTTATCATGGCAAGTACTTCTTCTCCTAAAGCTGCCGATTTTTCATTGGCGTCTTCCAGGGAAGTCCCTTTAATTCCGTAGTAGAATTTTACCTTAGGCTCCGTACCGGAAGGGCGGACACAAAGCCATGCATCCTCTGTCAGATCATAATAGAGAACATTGGATGAGGGAAGTCCTGTAGGCTTTTCCTCTCCTGTCTTTACATCCCTTATGGTGCCCGCTTTATAATCCCTTGCGGCTAAAACGGTATAAGCGCCGATTTTTTCGGGAGTGTTTTCTCTTAACGTATTTAAAATCTCCTGAATCTTGGCAAGGCCTTCAATTCCCTTTAAGGTAATGGATTTGATGTCATCCTTAAAATAGCCGTATTTTTCATACATATCCATCATGGCATCCCAAAGAGTTTTTCCCTGGGTCTTATAATATGCCGCAGCCTCGCAAAGAGCCATGGTAGCCACAATAGCATCCTTATCCCTTGCGTGGGTTCCGATTAAGCAGCCGTAGCTTTCTTCAAAGCCGAAAAGATAAGTGCCCTTTCCTTTTTGTTCAAAGCCCAGAATCTGCTGTCCGATATATTTAAAGCCGGTCAATACTTCGATTAATTCCACGCCGTAAGCTTTTGCAATAGCGTCTGCCATATTGGTGGTAACAATCGTCTTGATCAAGGCGCCGTCCTCCGGCAGTCCCTTTGTAGCTTTCCTCTGTCCGATTTCATAATCCGCCAGAAGGCATCCCGACATATTTCCCGTTAAAGTAATGTATTCTCCGCTCTTTGCATCCTTTACATACACGCCTAAACGGTCTGCATCCGGATCCGTTGCCAGCACCAGGTCCGCATCCACTTCCTTTGCCAGCTTAAGTCCCAGTTCAAAGGCTTCCGCCGCTTCGGGATTGGGATAGGAAACGGTAGGAAATTCTCCGTCAGGAAGCTCCTGCTCGGGAACCACATAAACATTTTCAAAGCCCAGCTCCTTCATAACGCGTCTCGCGGGAATGTTTCCTGTTCCATGTAAAGGAGAATACACAATTTTGATATCCTTCTGGGCTTCCTTGATAGCATCCCAGTGAATGACCTGGCTTTTCAGCTCTTCAATATAAGGATCGTCTATATCGGCCCCGATGGTTTCATAAAGTCCTGCTGCCTTTGCGGCTTCCTTATCCATGGTTTTTACTGTATTATAATCGGTAATAGCGGCAACCTCTGCCATAATACCACCGTCGTGAGGCGGTGTGATCTGTGCGCCATCCTCCCAGTAAACCTTATATCCGTTATATTCCGGAGGGTTATGGCTTGCGGTAATATTGATACCCGCAATACATCCTAATTTGCGTACCGCATAGGATAACTCGGGTGTGGGGCGCAGGGATTCAAAAACATATGCTTTAATACCGTTGGCTGCCAGACATAAAGCCGCTTCATCAGCAAATTCCGGACTCATCCTTCTGGAATCAAAGGCGATTGCCACGCCCTTTCCGCTTTCATTCTGCTTTAAAATGTAATTGGCAAGTCCCTGGGTGGCTTTCCGGACCGTATAAATGTTCATACGGTTTGTCCCCGCTCCGATCACGCCGCGGAGTCCTGCGGTTCCGAATTCCAGCTCCCGGTAAAAACGATCTTCGATTTCTTTTTCATTTCCGGATAAACTCTTTAATTCATCCTTTGTAGCCTCATCAAAATAGGGGTTTGATAACCAGCTTTCATACACTTCCTTGTAACTCATGCAATTGTCCTCCTTTTTTGTTTTACTGATTTACTGCGCTTCAAGCTCTGAGAAAGAATAGCTGATATCCTTATTGCTGCTATCTATCTGCAGAGTATAGCTTCTGGTCTGATATCCGTCCCTTCGAAGGGAAATAACATAGATTCCCGCTTTTTTCTCAAAGTTTGCGGGAACAACACCCACATAATTTCCGTTTAAATACAATTCCGCCCCTACAGGCGCATCAACATATACCCGGTAATCGGATGCGCCGGCCGTAGTGGAATTCCCGCTGACAGAAGGCTTGGTTTCTTCCGTTTTTGTATCGTCCTTATCATCCTCATTGGAGCCATTGGATTCCTCCAGCGCAATGTTGAGATTCGCCATAGGCTGGCCGACTTTAATGTACTGGGTCAGGGTGCTGTAGCCTTCTTCCCTGACGCTGATCTGATGGATTCCGTAATCAAGCTCCACCTCGCCGCTGTAGTCGGTTTCGTTTCCGTCAATATAAAGCTTTGCCGTACTTGGGGTAATGGTAAAAATGATTTTCCCCGTCTTTTTAATTTTCTCCGTCTGGAGCTCGGATACATCCACCAAAGTCTCCTCATCGCCGGTAACGACGATTTCTTTGCTTCCTGCAACGCCGTTATTGCTGATATATAAGCTGTATTCTCCCTCAGGTACCACGATCAGCATTTCATCCGTGACCTCCCTGATGACGGATTGTCCTATTTCAATCCAGCCGCCTACAAAGGATTCATGACCCGTAAGCCGTACATAACCATGTCCCTTTTCTACGGTAATGGCATATACCTCATGGTCCCTGGTTATAATCTTAAGCCCATCAACAGGATTGATTTCCTCCATTTGAATCTGTTTGCCCTGGGACAACACCACCGTATTTTTGTGAAGGGAATACTGATTCCCTCCGAAACTCATGGTATACGCCGCCTTGTTAATTTCATAACCGGAATCTATCCGGCTGACTGATACACTATCCAGAAGCTGAAGGGATTTAGCAGCCTTCTGATCCTTAATAAAGGTTACCCTGACCATATCTCCGCTGGCAAACTGGCCTGCCACCATTTCATCGCCGAATTTGTTTTTCATTCCGGTAGTCCCGTCATAGGACAGGGTATAAGTTCTTCCTATGGTCAGATTATAAAACTGAATCTGACTCTTCTCTTCATCCACCGACATGATCACGGCTTCATCCATGGAATCCGCAAGAGTTTCCTTATAGGTTCCCTGTATGATAATTTCTTCCTCCGCCTCCGGTCCTTTGGGGTTATTCTGACAGCCTGTAAATACACAGGTGCAAAGCCCCAGAACCATCGCGCATTTTAACATAAATTTTTTCATTTCGTACCTCTTTACCTAAATTAAAGTATACCACTATTTTCTGAAATGCTAAAGTAATTCCTTTTCCAAATTATTTAAAAATTCCATTCTGTCCGCCTCAATGACCATCAGCGCATCCAGTTTCTCAAGCTGTCTTCTAGGAGGCAGGGATTTCCTTTTATTTAAATAAGCGTTTGCTATTTTCCAGTATCTTTCCGGATAGAGCAGCCTTGCATAAAGATACCTTTTCTCATCCGCATTCAAAGGCCTGTTTTTTTCGTATTCTGCCAAAATAGACAAGCCCAGGGAAACCGACCAGTTGTTTTTCTCCAGTATCTTTCTTAAAAACAAATACAGATCCCGAATCTGTATGTCCATACAGCATTTCTCAAAATGAGTTGCCGCAATCTTCTTCCCGCTTATCAGGATATTATGCTGGTTGCATTCCCCATGGCAGTACATCCCTCTTTCCTTGACCATTTTTGACAACCGTGCCAGGCAGCTTTCGTCCAACAGGTCTGCCGCTTCCTTTGCAAGATTCTCAAAGTAGGAATATTCCTTTAAAAAATTCAGCTCAAATTCGCCCTTCTTGGACTGCTTGCGGATAAAAGAACGGACCCTGTTTAATTCTGCTTCTCTCTTGGAAAAATCTCTGATAGAGGGTTCCGCCCCCTGGTTTTCCGGTATTTCCCCAAACTCCATAATCCGGTGCAGCTTTGCGATTTCCCCTATGATATAACGGCACTCCCTGCCGTCGGTTACGTCGCACTCCCTGCCGTCCACATATTTCTTTACTACATAATTTTTCCCGTCGGTATCCGTTACAAAAAGGCCTTCTTCTTGGTTGGGAATCAGATTATCTATGCCGCAAAAACCGCTTTCTTCCATCCGGTCGCAGACAGCCTTGCACAAAAGAAGCCTCTCCGGCTTTCCCGTATATTCCCACAGACTGATCATTCCCTTATCCGTTTCCGCAATAATGGCTCCTCTGGCTTTTCTGGTACTATTTACATTTAAATCATATTGCTCAAGCACAGCTACCGCTCTATCATTCACTTCTACTCATCCCCCTTAATAGGTCATACCTATCTTATGAAAGAGAAATGCAAGATATGCCAATGCCGGCTTTTCCAATTTTGAAAATTTGCAATGATTCAGCTTTTATTTTCTTTGATTCTCAAATAGCAATGATATAATTTATCCTTATGATTTAAGGAAGGGTTTTCCAACACTTCGTCCAAAAGCAGGGAAAGCATTTCTCCCATTTCTTTTCCGGGCTTCATTCCCCAGGCAATCAGATCGCTGCCCTTTACGGCAAGACTTTGAAGGCTGACGCACTCGCGGTCTTTTAAAATTTCCTCATAAAGCCCGCTTATCTCGTGAAGCCTTTGCTCCTTTTCCTTTCGCAGGTAATCGCTTTGGGCTTTTGTATCCGCCTGTTTTACCTTCAAAAGCAGAGGAAAGATTTCCTCTCCCAGACGGTTTATGGCTCTGCGCACATATTTTTTTTCCGGCACCACGTCATAATCGTGGTTTTTAACCAGCTTGCTGACCCGACGAATGGTATCGTTGTCGAATTTCAGCCTTTTTAAAATATCGATACACAGCTCTTCGGATTTTAAGCCATGTCCGTGGAAATGGTCAATTCCCTCCTCGTCGGTTGTCTTACACAGGGGTTTTCCAAAGTCGTGAAACAGCATGGTAAGTCTTAAATCCTTATCTGCCTCTGTTGCCATCATACTATGGATGGTATGCTCGCCCACGCTGAATTTATGATGGGGATTGTTTTGCTCTGTTTCCATAACCGCATCAAATTCCGGCATAATGACCGCCGTTATGCCCGTTTCATATAAATCCCTGATTTTTTCGGGATGGGGGGATTTTACCAGCTTTACCACTTCCACCTGAATTCTTTCCGCACTGATATATTTTAAGTTTCCCGCAAGCTTCTTAATGGCCGCTTTCGTATCTTCTTCTATTTTATATCCCAATTGTGCGCAAAAACGGACAGCCCGCATAATGCGCAAAGCGTCCTCTTCAAAACGCTCTACGGGATTTCCCACCGCCCGGATGATTCCCTGCTCCAAATCCTCTGTACCGTGGAATAAATCCACAATGCCGTTTCGTTCATTATAGGCCATGGCGTTAATGGTAAAATCCCTGCGGCGCAGATCCTCTTTTAAATCCGGCGTAAAAATAACCTCTTTGGGGTGTCTTGCATCTTCATATTCCCCGTCAATCCGATAGGTTGTCACTTCATAGCCCACATGATGCATCATGACCGTTACCGTTCCGTGGGCAATTCCCGTATCTATGGTTTTACGGAATAATGCTTTAATCTGCTCCGGTTTTGCCGAGGTGGTAATATCCCAGTCACCCGGAACCCGGGAAAGCAGACAGTCCCTGACACAGCCGCCCACCGCATATGCTTCAAAGCCTGCTTCTTCTATTGTATTAATAATTTTCCTCACATCTTCAGGAAGACTGATTCTTTTTATGTTTTTCATCATTACCTCTTTTACCGGCTCCATAGACCGCCAAACTCTTTGCTTTTATAATTTTACACATAGTTTTCTTCATCCGCAAGTACTATAGCCCAATGCGTTCAGGAAAAACCTGCCACCCTCTCATTTATCCGCCTTCCTTATTCTGTGGGGAAATGATATACTATGCTTATCATTTTTTATGTTTTATTCCATAAATTTAATGCTTTCTATCCGTACTATGATTAAAATATCAATATTTATAACGAGGTACTTGCCATGAAAAAACATTTATTATTACCAATCTTCTTATTTTCCGCCTTCTTTCTTTCTGCCTGCGGCGGGCAGCCGGCAGAAGAGCGGCCTCTTTTGGAACAGCCTTCGGTTGAAGTTCCTTCCCACGACGCTTCTTTGGAAACTCCCCCCTTGGAAGATCCCTCTTCTGAAGATATTTCTCCGGAAACTCCTGCTTCTGAATCCGGTTCTCCGGAAGTATATTCCTCGGCTGCCGAAAGCATTAACGCCCTGGGCTATGATTTATTTGCAAAGATGTCTTCCCCGAATAAAAATACCTGTATTTCTCCTTACAGCATAGAGCTTGCTCTTGGAATGGCGGCCAACGGCTCTTCAGGAACAACCCGGGATGAAATGCTTAACGTTATGCATGTAAAAGATCTGGATGCTTTTAACCGGGCTGTTACAGCCTCCGGGAAAAAGTTAGAAAGCGACGCCATGGATATCCGCATTGCCAATTCCGCCTGGTATGATGAGAACATGCTCTTCAGCGATAGCTTTGAGGCGTCTTATCTGCCTTTATTAAAAGATTCCTATAACGCCGAAGCCTTTAAAAAGAATTTTTCCGACAGCTCCACGCTTTCCACTATGAACGATTGGATTTCCCGGGCAACCAATGACAAAATAACCAATATTGTTTCGGAAATTCCACAGGATACCATTTTAATATTGCTCAACGCCGTCTATTTCAATGCCCACTGGGAGGTTCCCTTTCCCAAGGACGGAACCACAGATAAGGTATTTTACAGCCCTTCGGGAGATCAGATGGTTCCTTTTATGCATTTAAGCGACGGCTATTTCCAATACGTGGAATATAAAGGAATCCGGGCCCTTCGCATGAATTATGAAAACAGCGATATGGCAATGGATATTTTGATTCCCGCAGATAAAGAACAAAACGTAACGGAGCTTTTTAACAATCTTACCTTTGAGGAAAAACAGGAATTATATCGGAACCTTTCTGATTCAGAAGAAAATTTAATCTCCATGATAAGACTTCCCAAATTCGAATTTTCCACAGAGAACATTTCTTTAAATGACTATCTGATCCGGTTGGGAATGACAAAAGCCCTTTCCTCCGGCGCTGATTTTTCCTTGATCAGTGAAGAAGCCTTTATCAGCCAGATTTATCATAAGACCTTTATCCGGGTGGACGAAAACGGTACGGAAGCGGCAGCAGTTACTTCTGCCATGATAGAAAGAATGTCCCTGATAGAAGGAGATATCATTTCCTTTGAAGCGGATGTTCCTTTCATGTATTATATCAGCGATACCGCCGACGGAACTATTCTATTTATCGGAAGCATGGAAAGTATTGACTAAAAGGATAAAATTTGTCTGTATTCCTGTTGTAAACGGCAGGATGTAGAGCCTTATGAAAATAAAAAATGAAAGGATGACCGATTATGAAACAACGCATTGAAGCCTACATGGCATATATGGACCGTCTTCTTCAAAATAATGACAGCGGGCTTACATATGAAGAACTGTCCATTCAACACGAAAAACAACTTGCTTATTTTATGCACGAAAGACTGATCCACCTTTTGGTTACCCTGACCTTTGCTATTTTGGCCTTCGGAACCTTTTTTATGATTTGCTTTGCTTTTTCCATAGGCCTGCTGCTTTTATTCGCCGCCTTCCTTATACTGCTTATTCCATATATCATGCACTATTATCTTCTTGAGAATTCCGTGCAGTATATGTATAAGCAATATGACGCTTTGCAGGCAAAGATTTATCCTGAAGCCAAAATCTTTAATTGACATTTATTTCCAAAATGATAAAATATAAAAATAGTAACAATTACTGATTTTGATAAGGAGATATGACATGACAAATTTAAAAGGAACCAAGACAGAAGCTAATTTACAAACGGCATTTGCAGGAGAATCCCAGGCAAGAAACAAATATACATATTTTGCCAGCAAAGCTAAAAAAGACGGTTATGTACAGATTGCAAATATCTTTGAAGAAACCGCCAATAATGAAAAAGAGCATGCAAAAATGTGGTATAAGCTGTTAAACGGCGGAATCGGCACAACGGCTGAAAACCTGTTAGAAGCTGCTAACGGCGAAAATTATGAATGGACAGACATGTACGAAACATTTGCCAAAGAAGCCAGAGAAGAAGGCTTTGACCATATTGCAGATTTATTTGAAGGCGTTGCCGCTATTGAAAAGGAACATGAGGAAAGATATAGAAAGCTTCTTGCCAATATAGAAGGAGATCTTGTTTTTTCCAAGGATGGAGACGTGATCTGGCAGTGCTCCAACTGCGGACACATCTGCGTTGGTAAAAAAGCGCCCGAAGTATGTCCGGTCTGCGCACATCCCCAGTCCTATTTTCAGGTTAAAGCGGAAAATTACTGATTTTTTTTCGCAGCGCTAATCTGAAAAACTGTTTTTACACGGCTTACGCCATTGTTTCCATCTGTCGCAAAAGGCAAAACGATATAAGCAGGAAATGTTGATATGTCACAATACACTTTAATTGTGGAAGAAATGACAATTCCATATGAAATTGTCCGAAGCAAACGTAAGACCTATGGCATTCATGTTGCCCCCGGAGGAAAGGTAACTGTCCGCATTCCTCTGCGGGGCAGCGAAAAATTTGCCATATCCCTTGCGGAGTCCAAAAAGAACTGGATTGCATCCTGTGTCCTCAAATTACAGAATGTTCCTGTTCAAAGAGAAAAGACGCCTTCTGAAAAGCGTCTCGAAGCCATTTACCGGAAGGCTGCCAGAGAATATTTCCCTAAAAGAGTCTCCCATTATGCCCGTATGTTGGGCGTAACCTATGGAAAAATATCCATCCGGGATCAGAAAACCCGATGGGGAAGCTGCAGCAGCGAAGGAAATCTCTCCTTTAACTGGCGGCTTATTCTTGCGCCTCCTGATGTGCTGGACTATGTGGTTATCCACGAGCTCTGCCACCGAAAGGAAATGAATCATTCCAAAGAGTTTTGGGCATTGGTGGAATCTCTTATGCCCGAATACAAGGAACGTCGGAAATGGCTGAGGGAAAACGGAAATAATTTGACCTTGGACGCTCTGAATACAAGCAGCACCCCGGATACAACCAATGTAATAAATTAGTTTCCTCCTGCAGCATCCATAATGCAGTTCTTATCCCCCATTCCATTGATATCCTTATATATTCCGATTCCCAAATCAATCATAAGGCCTAAATAGAGTACGGCGTAGACCCACATAGGAACCACCGTGCTCTGTGCCAGGTAAAGGGTATATCCCCCAAAGGAGCAGATAACCGCAATAAGCGGCACATAAAACTTCTTCGAATTATAAAAAGCAACCGCAACGGAAAGCACATCCGCCAGGATTCCGTATCTCTCATGCATATGGGGCAGGAAATATACCACTACCATAACAAAAAACATACCCATTCTGATGATCAAATCTTTGGTAAATATAAATTTTTTCCCGGCAATATAATACATCAGAATCATTAATACAGCCAGAGTGAAATAAATACCCGCATCAGCGTATTCCCGCAAAAAGCTGTCTGTGCCGATAATCTGATAAATATTGGGAAACTTATGGGACAAGGCATAAATATCCATTTCCCCGTTTGCCTGAAACAAATATACCGTCAAAAGCTCCCACAGACTCTTTCCCGCAATCCAGGAGGGAATCACGCCGATAAAATACATAAGGGGAACCCATAAAAAATGCTGGATTTTCATTTTTTTCTTTACCCACAGCAGCACATATAAAGGCAGAATAAAGAAGGTCTGCAGCTTAAAGGCAAAAGCGATGCCGTAAAAGATCAAAGAAACCCGCGGCTTGTCCTTTAACATATACAATAGAGAGAGCATGACAAAGCTGGTAAAAATAATGTCGCACTGTGCCCACATGGAACCGTTTGCCACTATAGTCGGCAGAAAAAGCATGACTCCGTATGCCATAATCGCTTTCTTTCTGCTTTCGGTTTCCTCTAAAACAATAAATGCAACCGCTATAGCCGCCACAAAATCAAAAAATATGGAAACCATCTTCATTAAGTACAGCGTATTGAAAAAGGGGCAGATGCTGATAAAAGACAGAATCAACAGATACGGCGTGGTATAATCCACATATTCAAACTCTGCCGCCAGTCCCTTAAAGCCGCCGCCGGCTTCCCGCAAAGTGGCAACCCATGGCTCAAAAAACATTTTGTAATCCCCGGCGACCACATTTCTTAACGAAAACCGGATTGCACAGCCGAATACCGTAGCAAAAACCAGTAACAGAATATCCAGAAAGCCAATTGTAATTCTGCCGATTTTCCATTCCTTATTCACAAGTCCGCGTAAAAAATTATCTACCATATTTTTTCTCTATACTTTCTATGATTAAATTTTCCCTAAACAATATTCAAAAGCGCCGGGTGCCTCATGAAATATATGGGAACCCGACACCCGAATCCGGAAATTCAAAGTCTGTTCTTTTTAAACCTGTTTTATTTCACAAGGCGCACAGTTTCCCTTGCAATAGCCAGTTCTTCATCCGTAGGCACTATCATGACTGTCGTCCTGCTGTCCGGCGTGGAAATGATCACTTCTTCCCCACGTATCTTATTTGCCTCTTTATCAATCGTTACCCCAAGGTAACCAAAATATTCGCATACCATTTCCCTTGCTGCAAAATTGTTTTCGCCTACGCCCGCTGTAAATGCAATCACATCTACCCCGTTCATGGCTGCAGCATAAGCTCCCACATATTTTGCCACACGGTAGCTCCATGTCTCTAAAGCGGCTTTTGCCTTTTCATTTCCTTCCTCTGCCGCATTTCCCAAATCACGGAAGTCACTGGAAAGTCCGCCGGATAAGCCTAAGACGCCGGATTCTTTATTACATACATCAATCACTTCGTCTGCGCTGATTCCCTTTTTATCCGCAATAAAGCTGATAATAGCAGGGTCTAAATCTCCGCTTCGGGTTCCCATGATCAGACCCTCTAACGGCGTTAATCCCATGGAAGTATCCACGCATTTCCCATTCTGTACCGCTGATACGGAAGCCCCGTTTCCTAAGTGGCAGACAATAATCTTTAAATCCTCCCGCTTCTTGCCGAGGATTTCAGCCGCCCGGTTGCTTACAAAATCGTGGCTTGTCCCATGAAAACCATAGCGGCGGATTTTGTAATCCTCATAATATTCATAAGGAAGCCCGTATAAATAAGCTTTCTTCGGCATAGTCTGATGGAATGCCGTATCAAATACAGCCACCATAGGCACGCCCGGCATGATTTCCTTGCAGGAATTGATGCCGATCAGATTTGCGGGATTGTGAAGAGGCGCCAAATCATTGCATTCCTCTACCGCTTTTATTACTTCATCATCGATTACGACGCTGCTGGCAAATTTTTCGCCTCCGTGTACAATGCGATGTCCTACCGCTCCGATTTCATCTAAGGAAGACACGACTCCCACTTCTTTATCGACCAGCTTTTCGATGACATATTTTACGGCAGCTGTATGGTTGGACATTTCCACCTCTGTTGTAACCTTTTCTCCCCCTGCAGGCTGATGGGTAATAGCGCTGCCGTTAATGCCGATACGTTCGCAAAGTCCCTTTGCCAGCACCTTCTCGCTGTCGCTGTCAATTAACTGATACTTCAAAGAAGAGCTTCCACAGTTAATAACCAAAATATTCATTTCTATTTACCTTCTTTCCTGTTTTACATAAATATCCCCGCCCCATATTCATTATGCGGCGGGGTTCTGTCTCTATTGTACACATTCATTATGGAAAAATCTAGTATGCTTTTCCCCAATATACCATTTTTGCGGCGGGTTTTCCACAGCAGACGCAGGTATCCGCCAGTTTTTCCTGTTCAAAAGGCATACACCGGCTGGTTACGGAAAGCTTTTCCTTAATGACGTCTTCACATTCCTGGTTTCCGCACCACATTGCTTTTACAAAGCCTGTTTTTTCCGTAAACAGTTTTTCAAATTCTTCCATGGTTTCTGCCACATAGGTATGCTCATCCCGATGGCTTCTGGCACGCTCAAGCATTTCTTCCTGCATTGTCTTTAAAAGCTTTGACACATCTTCCTCTACATTCTCTAATGAACATGAAATTTTTTCTCTGGTATCACGGCGCACAAGCACGCATTTACCTTCCGCCATGTCCTTGGGACCGATTTCAACCCTTACCGGAATTCCCCTCATTTCACATTCGGAGAATTTCCATCCCGGACTCTTGTCGGAATCATTCACTTTAACCCGCATTCTGCTTCCTTCATATTTGCCGAGACGTTCTTTTAATTCGTAAGCCTTATCTAACACGCCTTCCTTTTTCTGCTGGATCGGAACAACCATAACCTGTGTGGGCGCTACCAGAGGCGGCAGCACAAGACCGGAATCATCTCCGTGAACCATAATAACGGCACCGATCAACCGGGTTGTCATACCCCATGACGTCTGATGCACATATTGCAGCTTATTATCCCTGTCCGTATACTGAATGCCGAATGCCTTGGCAAATCCGTCGCCAAAATTGTGGCTTGTGCCGGATTGAAGGGCTTTTCCGTCATGCATCAGAGCTTCTATGGTATAGGTAGCCTCCGCTCCCGCAAATTTTTCCTTATCGGTTTTCTGGCCTTTGATAACGGGAATCGCCAGCACCTCTTCACAGAATTTGGCGTATACATTCAACATCTGAATGGTGCGCTCCTCTGCTTCTTCTGCCGTAGCGTGCGCCGTATGGCCCTCCTGCCATAAAAATTCCCTGCTCCGGAGGAAAGGTCTTGTTTCCTTTTCCCAGCGTACAACAGAACACCACTGGTTGTATACCTTTGGCAGATCCCTGTATGACTGTACGTCATTTTTATAGAAATCACAGAATAAAGTCTCGGAAGTGGGTCTGACGCAAAGTCTCTCCTGCAAAGGCTGAAGCCCTCCGTGGGTTACCCATGCAACCTCCGGCGCAAAGCCTTCCACATGATCCTTTTCCTTTTCCAAAAGGCTTTCCGGAATAAACATGGGCAGGTATACATTTTCCACACCTGTCTCCTTGAATCTCTCATCTAACTGTTTCTGAATCAGCTCCCAGATTGCATAGCCCGCAGGCTTGAAAACCATACAGCCCTTTACGCTGGTATAATCAATTAATTCCGCCTTTTTTACCACATCGGTATACCACTGTGCGAAATCCTCTTCCATGGAAGTGATTGCTTCTACTAACTTTTTGTCCGCCATTTTCTTTCTCCTTTTCTTTTCCTGATATATTTGCAGTCTACTCCAATATTCAAATAGACAATAGGATACTTAACTCTCCCGACAACGCTAAATAGGATTGCTATCGGGAATAAAAAACGCCGTATCTTCATCCCAAAAGGGACCGAAGATCGGCGGTACCACCCTAATTAGCCTATGCTTTCTTTTTCATAGCGCTCTCTCTTTGCCGCTAACGCCGGCTTACGTCGTATTTTCATACGAAGCTCCAAGGCAGGTTCCGATGCTTCCGCCTGGGAATTTCACAGCAACCGGTCATTTCCGTCCGGTAATTCCCTCTCTGAAGGCTTTCCTATCGTACTAATCCTCTTCAACGCCTGTCTATTGGGTATTTTATGCATAAATCGGGGATTTGTCAATTGCAATCTGCATTTTTAATTTTTATATATAAATCTGCAGACTCATTCTTTAGTACCTATTTTAGAAAATGAATCACATAAACTTCTCAAAATCTTAAGTTTGTGTTATCAATGTGTAAAAACTTTCCGTTTTAGAAACTAAAACCATCAATAATATAAATGTTACAAAAAAATCTCCCTTTGTACAATGATATAAATATTGCATACCTAATAACCAATCCTTTGCCCAAACGCAAAACGCCACAAAAATTATTAACCAAAACTTAATAAATTAAAGCTCCAAACTATTCTCTTTCAAAAGAAAATCATAAATACTCATAATTGTAATGCCATCCTCATCTCTTGTTACATTTACGACATCCTTTACGATAATAATCTTTTTAAAAGAGTCTTTCACATTGACAAGAGATGCTTTCTCCTGCCTTTTCTTTTCTTCTGTAGGCATGCCGAATGCAGATTGAATATAATAACGTTTGCTGCCCAGATTTGCAATAAAATCTATTTCCAGCTGTATCCTTTCTGATTTTCCCTCAGCGTTAATGCCTCTTTTTTCTACAACACCAACATCCACCGAATATCCCCTGCTTCGCAGTTCGTTATACACAACATTCTCCATAAGGTGCGTTTCTTCAATCTGTCTAAATCCTAATCGTACATTTCGAAGTCCTAGATCTTCAAAGTAGTATTTTAAAGGAGTTCCGATATATTTCCTGCCTTTTACATTATAACGATTCGCTTTACTGATAATAAAAGCATCTTCCAGATATTCCATGTACTGTCTTATAGTATTCAAACTGATATCAGATTTGATTACGCTTTTAAATGTCGCTTCGATCTTTGGCGCATTGGTCAGCGAGCCAATAGCAGATGCCAAAATATGAATCAAATCTTCCAGTTCCTGGGCTTTGTCAATATGATGTCTGTCTATGATATCTTTTATATAGGTTTCATCAAACAACCTTGTCAGATAATGAATCTTCTGCTCTTCTGTTTTCATGGTAACAGTAAGCGGCAGTCCTCCATATACAATGTACTCCGCCCAACCATGATACATATCCCCATCGTAAACCTGCATAAATTCCTTAAAAGTCAGTGGATAAATATGAATTTCATCGCCTCTTCCCCTAAATTCGGTAATAACATCTTTTGATAAGAATTTAGAATTACTGCCCGTCACATATATATCCGCATTAGGAATATGGAGCAATGTATTCAATACTTCCTCAAACTCCGCAAGCATCTGCACTTCGTCAAGCATAATATAATACTGCTCATGATCTGTTATGAGCGACTCTATATAATCTAATATTGCGTCAGGATCACGGTATTTCCTATTTTTTCTTTGATCAAGTTCTATTGTAATGATATGCGATTCTGAAATTTCCAAGTCTAACAAGTAGTTCTTAAAAATATGAAAAAGCAAATAAGACTTCCCACTTCTTCTGATTCCTGTCACAATTTTTATCATGCCGTTATGCATACGGCAAATTAAATCATTTAAGTATTTGTCTCTATTAATCTCCATGCAAGAATCTCCCATTGAATATTTTTGACATTATTGCCATTTTTATTCAATTAAATCATATGTCATTTTGAACATAATTACAATACCTGTTTATCAATTTTCGTCACTCATAAAACCTCTCCAAATTCCTCTTAAACAGCTTCGCCGGCCTATGTCCCGCTCCCTCCACAATCTCATCCGTTTCTATGACATAATCTGCCATCTTCCTGCGAAAATTAGCCACAAGCAACTTTTTACCCTGCACAATTTCAAAGGCTCTTTGCAGCCCCGTAAGAGTAAATCGCTCCGGCATAAGGTCAAAAACAGGCCTTCCGTTTTCATTTACCTCTTTCTGCAAAGCTAAAAAAGCGCATAAAATAATTTTAGCATGGTCAAAACCGATTCCCTCCGAAGAAACAATATCATAATCCACCGTTTCATGATAATTTTGAAAATTTCTATCCTCTATGACTTCCGCCTTCAGCTCAATCTGCTTTTTACCGGTCTCAGATCCGCTTTTTACCAAGCTCGGATCCTTTTTTTCCTCACAAATCAGCTTTACAGAATAACCGGTTCTGATATGAGCCTGCTCCTCCTCCATTTCCCTGCGTAACTCCTTTTTTTCTATGGAAGCAGAAAACCACTTTGCTTCCCATGCATCGCTTCCCGCATGGATTCTATAGCGTCGCTTTCCATACTGTCTGAAAATAAAACGCCGTTTACTGCCATTTTGGAAACAATCCGAAAGGTATCCTTTTTTCCCAGTTTACCATATACAATGTCAGCTTGGGTAGACTTGCTTTTATAAGGTTCTCTTACGACAAATGTCAGATTATCCTCCGACCAGCCAATGGGTTTATCCACGCAGGAAATACCCTTCCAGCCCAGAATCATGTTGGGAAAAAAGGTTCTGTCCACCTCCTGTACCCTTGCATATTTTTCCGCAATGGATTTTACGATTTCCACCGCTTTCCGGTAATTTTCATCCTCTAAGACATAATCCGAAAAGTCGGCGCCCAGATGTTCAATATAGAATTTTGCCTGCTCCAGGGTATTATATTTATTTACAAGCTCTGTCAGTCTTGTCTTTCTGGTTACGATAATAATCTTATTCATGCCCCGCCCTTTTACGGGCGCTGATTCTATTGGATTTACTTTTAATCTGTTTTGTTCCATTTCGATTTCCTCATTAACATGCTCGTTGATGCTCTCTTTTATAGCTTCACTTACAAAATCCTTCTACGGCTTTTCTTACCTTTACTTTTTTGTCAAAGACTCCAGCAAATCCGGCGAAACATTCAGTACACCGATTTTATCCGCCTTATCCCCGATTTCCACAAACGCCTTTGCAATTAAAGATCTGCTGTCCATACCGCTTACCGCCAGGGCCTTGATAACCTCTGTATCCACTCCGGCAAAGGTACGCAGCAGCACCTCCGAATCATATGCCTTGGCATCGGATTTCTTTTTCTCATTTTCTGTCTGCAAATCCACCAGCTTGCGGTTTTCTTCCTCTAATTGAATATCGTTGGCTATTTTCTTTGCGTCAAGTTCCGCCTGCTTTTCCTGCATCATGCGCTTTGTTTCCATATTCTTTTCGTGTTTCTCTTTTTCCTTCTCCGCAATCTTAATCTCCGTATTCAACTCATTTTCCTTGATTGCCCTTTCCTGTTCAATGGCACAATTGCGGCGTTTGTATACAGCGTCATCACAATTCAAAGAGGGATTATTCCGCAGACAAGGACGCTGCATTCTGGTAACACAGGTAAAATCGGAAAAGTATTATCAATTGGTTTTATGGACTTGCAGCCATGAACTGGCTTTTGATGTGCAATGCGAAGGAAGCTGTTTCTGGTTTGTGTATCAGCTCATGAGCTGTTAAGAAGACAGGAGACCTTTTATAGAAACTATTACACCAGGTTTAAAAAGAACCAAATCCGATGGCGGTTTCAGAATGCTCTATCTTACAGAGCTGTGATATTTTCTTGCATATGACGGGAAAATTACTGCGAAACAAGCTCTCCAGCATCAGTATGAAAAACTTTATACCAATTTATCCAAAATAAAACGCCATCCTGCCTTTAAATCATCCAGACCGGAACAATATAGTTATCCCTGTCAATCGCCCCAAATTCCGGCTTCATACAGATGACAGCACCTTTATCCCGAAGCACTGACGCACGATCCAACAACGCAAATACCTTCGTAAGCTCTGTCCCGGGATTGGATGTCTTTTTAATTTCAATGGGGTTTAAGACCCCATCATGCTCTATAACAATATCAATTTCCTTGGCATCTTTATCCCGATAATAATACATAAACGGTTCTTTCCCGCAATTCAAATAAGTTTTTGCAATCTCGGATACTACATAATTTTCCAATATTGCCCCGTTCATGGCACCGCACTCCAAAGTCTCGGCATTGCTCCACTTCGTCAGATAACAAACCAGACCCGTATCATAAAAGTAAAGCTTCGGTGTTTTCACAAGTCTTTTTAAAAGATTATTGGAATACGGGTGCAGATAAAAAATAATTCCCAAAGTCTCCAAAATACCAAGCCACGCTTTTGCCTGTACCTGATTAATATCAGCATCCTGTACAATCTCTGCTACATTCAGCATTTGACTACTTCTTGCAGCAACTGCCGTTATAAAGCGGAGAAATTTTAAGGAATCTATTGTCTCTGATAATTCTCTTACATCCCGTTCGATATAAGTGCTTAAATAACTGTTGTAAAAAATCTGACTGTTACTGTATGCACCGCTGACAATTGCCGGCATCGATCCTCTGAATATTCTTTCGAAAATCCCTTTGGCATCCGTTGGTTTTCGCTGTTCTTTTCTAACAGATAATTCTTGTAGAGCAACTTGAAAAGGCTCCATATTTTGTCCGTATACCTCTGCCTGTGATAAAGATGTCATAGACAGAACCGCTACTCTCCCGGCAAGAGATTCCTGCATTCCCTGCATTAATTTAAACACTTGAGAGCCCGTAAGCCAAAACGCTCCGGGGTCATGATATTTGTCCACATAAATTTTAATATAAGTAAATAATTCCGGAGCATATTGAACCTCATCTATCAACACCGGGGGCTGATGCAGCTGTAAAAAAAGCTCCGGATCATTTTTGGCCATTGCTCTCTCATTTAAATCATCCAGAGATACATAACTGCGCTCCGTGCCTTCCATCAATTTTTGAAGCATTGTCGTTTTACCAACCTGCCTCGGCCCGGTAACAAGTACAACAGGATATTCTTTCGTTACTTCCTTTACCACTGCTTCCAGACTTCTTGTTATATAATTCATACACTCTCTCCTCCGGCTGATTTTAACTATAATTATATATTAGCCGAAACTATTTAATTATACAAGCCTAATATAAAATTGATTCCTAAAATCACTTACTGATCAGGTACAGAAAATTAAACCTGCTCAATTTATAAATATTAAAAATCCTCCACTTATTATGAAGGATTTTCTTTTAATTGATTCTACATTCATCTATATCTTGTAATATAAACATTCTGTCACTTTCTGACAAACTATCTTTATAAGCTGTAATAAATTCTTCCAATTCATCTGCTCTTACAACATCATAAGACAAATCTATATTATTTTTAATAAATAATTCGGTGTTACTAAGAACGAGAACAGGATGTACAATAACAGAACATGATTTAATCAGTGTTTCCCTATATATTCTATATTTAAGAACCCCTCCTCTCCACCAATTTCAGCCGCAGCGAAAAGCTGCGACGCGTACCGAAAAAAATCCTGTTATTTTCCGTAGCATTAGATGAAAATCGCTGATTTTTCTTACAAAATAATTCCAACCCCAGGGTAAAATTGCCACGGATGGCAATTTTAGCCGTCTTGCGGCAGGACGCCGCCCAGACGGCGACCCGTCCGACGCCCAAAACCCTGATTATTTTGTTAGAAAAATCCGATTTTCATCTACAGCTACAGAAAATAACAGGACTTTTTTTCGGTACGCATCGCAGCTTTTCGCTGTCGGCGTCCCCCTTTCTATTCCCCCTTATCTTCTCTGATCAACCTTCGAATCGCCTCCACACAAACCTGAATCGTCTTCGTCATATCCGCGCACGTAGGATTATCAAGCCCCTGCTTTTCCCTCTCCTGATTCCACAAAACGTTCAACACACAGCCGGCTCTCGCCCTTAAAATCTGTGCCACAATAAACAATGTAGCGCTCTCCATTTCCGATGCAAGGCAGTCCGCTTTAATCCACGCCTGCCACTTGCTCAAAAGTTCATCTCCTACGGGCATACGCTCCGGACTGTGCTGTCCGTAAAAGGAATCCTTACACTGTACGATTCCCGTATGATATGTCATATCAAACTCTTTTGCACTCTCAACCAAAGCATTCGTTATTTCCAGATTCGCTACCGCCGGAAATTCAATAGGAACATACTCCTTAGAGGTTCCCTCCATTCTGATAGCGCCCGTCGCAATTACCAAATCTCCGCCCTTTACCCGTGTGGCCATTCCTCCGCAGGTACCAATCCGCAAAAAATTACGGACTCCGGACTGGTATAACTCCTCCACCGCAATTGCCGTGGACGGTCCGCCCATGCCTGTGGACATGACCAGTACCGGTTCATCCTCCAATGTCCCAATCCAGGAAGTATACTCCCGGTTTTTAGCGTAAAATCTCGGATTATCCAGATAAGCGGCAATTTTTTCCACTCTTCCCGGGTCTCCCGGCAAAATCACATATTTTGCCCCGTGTTCATCTCCAAAACCAATATGATAAAGCTTCTCGCCCATTCTTTTTCCTCCCGAAATACTTCATAAAACTTTTTTCTTTCAATGATTATTCTATAAAGCAACAGTTCAGATTTTACCTGAACCCGATAGCTTACAAACAGACTCCTTATTTTTTCAGCCCTTTTCATAGGTTTCGTATGCTTTCCACGCATCCTCGCTGCATTCTAAAATACTCATGGCCTCTTTAACGCTTCCCACAAAAACAGCCTTTTCAAAAGCTTCCGGCATTGTCCGGTTTTTCACATAACCGAAGCTCTGGACAATTACCTCTGTATCCGGACAAACCTTTAAAATATCTTTTTCCGAATCAATTCTATGATTTGTATATATTTTTATACCTAAAGTATCTATTTCCTCTTTCATCCGGTTGATGACCGTATCCCCTACTCCAAGTCCGATGGTTTCGCTTTCTTCAAATACGGTAACATCCTTATGCAGCATTGCCAGATGTCTTGCCGCTTCCAGGCCGATATATCCGCCTCCCGCCACAGCAATCCTGTTTTCCGCCGGAATTGCAAGCAATGCCTCCGAAGCTTCCACAACCGGAACCTTTTCTGCCTTGATTTTATCCTGTATGCTTCCTGTGGCAACAAACACCTGCTCAAAGCCGTATTCTTCCAATTCTTTACCAGAAGATACTTTTTTCTGTATCCATTTTACATTCAGCCTTTTTAACATTTGCTTACCTTCCAAAATAGGAAGGGCAAAGTTTTCCCTGTCCCTTGGAACAGACATGGCCCGGAGTTTTCCTCCTATATGTTCATCAAAAATCGTAACCTCATGTCCCGCCTCCGCCAGAAAACGTACCAGATTAAGGCCTGCAATACCGGCTCCTATGATTCCGATTTTTTTAGAATTCTCTGCCTTTTCAATTTCACGTATTCCCTCAAATCCTGTCTGGGGATTAAAGATGCATTTTACATCCTTGCATATAAAGATACGCCCCAGGCAGCCCTGATTACAGCCGGTGCAGCAACGTATTTCTTCATCCCTGTTTTCTTTAATCTTACGGATGATCTCCGGGTCTGCAATAAAACCCCGTCCTACGGCTACAATATCCGCATCGTCTTTCTCAATGACATCCCGGATCAGCTCCGCCGTATTTAAACGCCCTGCCACCATGACCGGAATGGATAATATCTCCTTCAGCTTTCTCGCATATCCCCGAAGAAATCCTGCGGGAACATGCATGGGCTGTATCATATATTCCATACTGTCATAGCTTCCGGCGCTTACGCTTAAGACATCCGCACCTGCCGCCTGGACAGCCTTGCAAATATCTATGGCTTCTTCAAATCCCAATCCGCCTTCCAAATATTCCTCAACGCTTAATCGGACTCCTACCGGCACTTTTCCATTTACTTCTTCTATAACGGTTTTTAAGATTTCCAGAGGATACCGCATTCTGTTTTCCGGCGAACCGCCGTATTCATCCGTTCTCTGATTGGAATAAGGCGATAAAAAGCTGTGAAGCAGATACCCGTGGGCAAAATGAATTTCAATTAAATCAAAACCCATGTCTAATGCTCTTTTCGTGGAAATTCTGAATTTTTCCCGGATTCTTTCCAGATCCGCCTTATCCATTTCCTTCGGCGGCGCCAGATTTTCAAAAAGCTTACAATTTACCGGGCTGGGGGCAATAGGAGTAAAAAGATTGTCATGTCCGATCTGACGGCCGGCATGATACAGCTGCGTAGCCGCTTTACAGCCTTTTTTATGCAGTCTTTCCACTAATTCCCGCAAGCCGGGCAGTCTGGTTTCATCAAAGATTTCAAGCTGGGAAGGCACGCCTTTTCCGTCAAAATCAACGGCTACGGAACCGGTAAATACCAATCCGCATTCATTCTGCGCACACTTTTCAAAAAAGCGAATGAGCCTTTCGGTAATCATGCCACCCGCATTTGCATATCCGTTTTCTATCGGTGCAAAAGCAACTCTGTTTTTCAAAGTAAGTTTTCCTATCTGAATTTCTGAAAACAAATCCGCCATATGATTTACCCTCCCGTAATACTTTTCAATTCCTCAAAATTTTCTGTCGTTCTTCACAGCCTTTACTTATTCCATTTATTTCTGATTCTTTCCATTTCTTTCTGTTCTTTCTTTCTATCTTTAGCGCTTTTTACCTTTTAACTCTCTTTATTTTCCTTTATGGCCCTTTTTGTTCCTTTCACGACAAACGGCAGTCTCTTTACCGTTACCACAACGATAATAACGCCAATCATAACGTCAACCAGCGAACGGGGTACTTTTCCGAACATTTCCATGGTTTTCGCACCGCTTTGGAGGCAGCTTAAGAAAAATGCCGTAACCGGAATCAGAGGGAAGGAATTCCCTGCCATAAGGGATACAACAATGCCGTCAAAACCAACGCTGGGAGCAAAATCTATAACAAACCGGTGGAAAACGCCTATGATTTCCAAAGCCCCGCCTGCTCCTGCTATGGCTCCGCTTATAGCCATGGCCAGAAGCTGCCTGTTTTTCACATTAACTCCCGTATAGCGGGCGGCAACGGCATTGACGCCTACTACTTCCGTTTCATACCCGGAAACCGTCCATCTGCTCCAGTACCAGACTATTGCCGTTACAACCAGGGCAAAAATGATCTCCGTTGTCAGCTCGCTTCCCTTGACAAGCGTTGTCAAAGAAACACCCTCCGGTATATTGGCAGTGGAACCGCTCTCTCCTACTGCACCGGGAACATAAAACGGCACGCGCACCAGAAATTCCGTAAAATACACAGCGATATAATTAAACATCAGAGTGGTAACAACTTCACTGCACCGAAAACGAACCTTTAATACAGCAGGGATCAACGCCCACAGCATACCGCCCGCCATGCCGGCAATTATGCCTAAAATAATAAGCAGCCATCCCGGAAGATTAGGAAACAGCAGGGAAACGGCAGTAGCACAGACAGCGCCTAAATAAAACTGTCCCTGTCCTCCCGCATTAAACATCTGACCTCTTAAGGCCACCGAAAACGTCAGTGCCAGCATAATGAGAGGCGCCATCATCCGGACTGTACGGGCAAAATTCATTTTATTTCCTACTGCGCCCTGCGCCAGCTTTGAAAAAGCAAGTACCACATCCTTATGGGCGATAAGCAGCATTATAATACTGATTCCAAGGGCACACACAATTACGAAAACCGCAATCATAATAGTAGAAATCATCTTTTGTTTTTTCATCTTTTTACCCCCTTCCGAACATTAATTCGCCTAACCGCTCTTCCGTGGCTTCTCTAGCATCTAATACGCCGCTGATTTTTCCGTCATACATAACTACAATGCGGTCGCTCAGTTCCAAAATCTCATCAAGGTCGGCGGAAACCAGCAAAACGCTGCCGCCTTTCTTTTTCACATCCAACAGACATTCCCTGATGTATTTGCTGCTGCCTATATCCACGCCTCTGGTAGGCTGGCAGGCAACTACAATTTTGGGTTCTCTGTTCAGCTCTCTCGCTACAACAATTTTTTGCATATTTCCGCCGGAAAGATTGGCAACAGCTTCTTTTCGGCTTTTTATTTTAACAGAATAGGATTTTATCAGCTCTTCGCTGATTTTTTCTGCTTCTTTCCAATTAAGTCTGCCCTTTTGCTTAATGGGCTCTTTATTATGAATTCCCAATATCAGATTCTTTTCTGCCGACAAAGGCAATGCGAGGCCTTCCGTCATTCTGTCCTCGGGAATATGGGCAATGCCCTTTTGCATTCTTTCCGCAATGGAACAGCCGGTAATATCCTCCCCTTCAAAAACAATGGTTCCGCCGCCTGTCCCCTGGGCTCCCACAATGGCGTCCACAAGTGTGCTCTGACCGTTTCCTTCTACACCGGCAACGCCTACAACTTCTCCCTTGTGCAGACAGAAGGATATATCTTCAATGGCAACATGACCGTCATTTGCGGCCTTTAAATCTGTTATCTTTAAGCTGACTTCTTTTTCCCCGTCCTCTAAAGTTTTCTGCAACGGCTCCAGTTCCCGTCCTATCATCATGTATGCCACATCTTTTGCGGTAACGTCATCCCGGTTTACCGTGTTGACCAGCACGCCGTCTCTAAGGGCGCTGATTTTGTCGGATATTTCCATTACCTCTTTCAATTTGTGGGAAATAAAAATAACCGTATGATCGTTTTTAATTAACAGCCGGATTGTTGAAAACAACTCCTGTGTCTCCTGAGGCGTAAGGATTGCCGTAGGCTCATCCAGAATAATAACCTTTGCCCCACGGTATAAAATCTTCAGAATTTCCACCCTTTGCTTTATGCCTACGGAAATGTCCTGAATCTTTGCGTTCAAATCAACTTCTAATCCGAAGTCCTCCATGATTTTTGTAATTTCCGGGCGAAAATTTTCCGGCCTCCATATTTTTTCGCCTCTTGGAGGCAATCCCAGCACAATATTTTCCATAACCGTAAAAGAGGGAACTAACATAAAATGCTGGTGAACCATCCCAATTCCACGGGCAATGGCGTCATGAGGGCTTTTTATTTCTATTTTTTCTCCGTCATAATAGATGCTTCCTGAATCCGGGCGGATCATACCATAGAGAATATTCATCAGCGTTGATTTTCCCGCACCGTTTTCGCCGACAATCGAGTGTACATCTCCCCGCTTAATTGTCAGATTAATATCTTTATTGGCATATACGCTGCCAAAATGTTTTTCGATATTTTCTAATTTAATGATTTCATCCATAGTATGCACATCCATTTCAAAAAAGTTATCAACAGTAAAGGCACCCCGCCCCTGAAAGACAGGGCACCTTTAGTTTATTATGACTCTTACAGTTATACCGGTTGTAAATTATATGTACTGATAGTATCAATACGATACCAATTGTATTTGGTTATAACTGTTTGTTGCTATATGCTACTGTTTGTACAGACAAGACTTATTTAGCGCTTGTGTCCTTCTCAACGGTTACTTCTCCGTTTTTGATTTGTTCAATTACCGCATTGGTAGCTTCCACAGCTGCCGTATATTTGCTCTTCAACTCATCGGACGCACCGTCGCTTCCGAAGTTGTCATATGTCTGTAAAACGGAAATACCGTTTCCGACAGAGCATACAATAACGCCGCTTTCAAATTTACCTGCTACAATATCGCTGATCTGGTTGTATAAAGTATTGCCATATCCGTAAATATTGTCGCCGATAACAGCACTGGGAGCCAATGCGCTGTGGTCTGCATTATCGCCGATGATGAATACATCCCCGGAAGCCTCCTGCGCTGCTTCAATAACGCCTAAGCTTGTTCTTGCCGCATCTGTAAAGATAACATCCGCACCGTCAGCGATTAACTGGTTACCTACTTCTTTTCCTTTTGCAGGATCCTCAAAGGAAGCCGCATTAATACGTTTTACGGTAGCATTGGGATTAACCGTCTGCGCACCTGCTAAAAATGCGTTGGAGTTTGCGATAATTGTATCATCTTCATAGCCTACAACATTTCCCAAAATGCCGCTTTCTGACATGGATGCAGCCAATACGCCTGCGGCATAAGAAGTTTCCCATGCATCATATGCATAAGCAACCACATTATCCATACTCAAATCATCTGTTGCATAAATCATAACGAACTTGGTGTCAGGATAATCAGGGGCAATTTTTCTTACAGGCTCTACAAACTGCTGGAACAGTGTAAAGATTACATCATAACCCTCCGTTGCGAAGGAACGAACCGCATCCTCCTGATCCGTAGTATCCAATGCTTCAACAACCTGTACCTCAATGCCATAATCATTCTTTACTCTGTCAACTGCCAGCATAATATCGTCTACAGGACCATTGTCGCCGGTAGCCTGGGGTGTAATAAATGCAACCTTTAATTCAGATGCTTCGCTTCCCCCTTCATTCTCTTCTTCGGTATCTGCAGGCTGTTCCGTATCTCCTGCATCTCCTTCATCTTTTGCATCTCCTGCATCTTCTTCCACCTTCTGCCCGTCATCCGCCGGCGCAGCTGCACCGCCGTCATTTCCGCAGCCGGTAAGTGTCATGCCGAAAACCAGCACTGTTGTTAATAAAATCGCTAATTTCTTTTTCATTGTTTTACCTCCTTAGTTTTTAAATTGCTATGAAAAAGCTTTCTTCCATTCCCTGTCATTGTGCTGCGTACCATAAGCGCTAAAATAGTTACCACATAAGGAAGCATCAGCACCAGGGATGAAGGAATGCCGTTTCCCTGAACCTTGGTGGACAATGTATCCGCAAGTCCGAAGACCAGTGCCGCTATCATGACGGATACAGGGTCCGCTTTACCGAAAACCACCGCCACATATGCGAAAAAGCCCCGGCCATTTGTCATATTTTCGCTGAATAATGTTACATATCCCAAAGAAAGATGGGCCCCTGCAAGACCGCAAAGCATACCTGCGGCAATTAGGGATATTACCCGGAATCTGCTTACGCTTAAGCCTGCCGCCTGGGCAGCGTGCGCCTCTTCTCCCACGGCGCGTAAACTGATTCCCATATGGGTCCGGTACAGCAGGAATGCCAAAACCGGTACAAGAATAAATGTAAGGTATACCAAAGGCGTATATCCGCTTAAGATTTCCCCTATAACGGGTATATCTTTAATAAAAGGAATTTCAATCCGCTGAAAGCCTGAAATCTTATTGCTTGCTGAGATAGAACCGCCTTCCCCGAATACCATCTTCATAAGATAGGTTGTCATGCCCAGCGCCAGCGTATTAATTCCTATGCCCGTGATGGTTGGCTCGGCGCCCAGATCTTCGGTTAATTTAACAAAAATGAAACCTACCACTCCACAGACCGCCATGGCTATCAAGGCTCCAATCCATGCGCTTCCGGTCAAATATGACCCATAAATGGCGAAGAAACAGCCAAACAGCATCATTCCTTCCAGGGCAATGTTGAAAACACCCACACGTTCACAAATAATCCCGCCCAGTGCCGCAAGTAAAATCGGCGTTGCACATCTTATCATCGAAATAATTAATTGAGTCAATTTCAATCCCTCCCGATTCTTATAGTAATCTGCCCCATGAATCCAGTCCCTGCCACAAATCAGCCGTATCTTTCTTCAAACGTTTTCTCTGTTCCGACGAAATGTACAGGCGTCCTCCCCTGCATCGCAGATATCCGTCCGCTGTCAATTCCCGTATTGCCCTGTCCACTGTACGGGTAGAAAGTCCCGTACTGTCCGCAATCCTCTGACGGCTTAAACGTATGGAGTCCGCTCCTCCGTCTATATCTAACGTGGCTTCAATGAATACCATTACCCGCTGCTTTCCTTCAAAAAACAGAAACGCCCGTGCCATTTTCGCCTGTGTCAGCAGATAGGTTCCCATGGTCTTTGCCTCCAGACGCAGCGCTTTCTCATCATGATTAAGCCATTTTTCAAAAGCCCGTCTGGAAATTACCAGAAACTTACTGTTTGTTACCGTGGTAAGCGAAGTCCGGTAAGTATCCATATCCAGTAAAATTTCCATCGTTCCGAAAACCTTTATGGGCTTAAACCACATATACTCAAAGCTTACTCCATCCCGATACTGGTCCGTAGCCTTCACACTTCCATCCACTAAAATGTATATTTTTTCAATTTCTTCCCCTTCATAAATGAAAGTGGTTCCGCCTTTCATATTCACAATTTCAATCTGTTCCAAAATACTGATAGGGGCGTTCTCCAGATATTTATTCAGGTAATTTCTTCTTTCATCATCTAAAGCCGCAATTAAATTCAATACTTTATCCGTGTTCCTGTTTAACATATCTGAGCCCTCCCTTTTGTGAGGTAATAAACTACTTGAATCGTACACAACATTTCGCCTTTCTCTCAACGACATATGTCGCTTTTTCCATCATTTTACTGATTTTTTTAAATATAATTAGCTAATTAAAACAAAAAGCGGGGAAATACCGACAATTTCAGTATTTCCCCACTTCTTATATTTCATTATATTCTCATTTCTGCTAAACCGGCAATTATATTTTTATTGAGAGAATCTTTCTCAATATCTTATGAGAACTGTCTTCAAGGGATTTTCATGCCCTCCCATACAAACAAGACATACTCTTAAACTGTCAAACAAGTAAACCCGCGGTATACGGTAAAAGTATTCCTCATTCTCATCCCTGATGATTTCCTGGTAAATTTTTGAGAAGTCCGTGGTATTATAAATAGTCAGCACAGCCTGACTGTCTCTGATATCTGTTACGGCAAAAGTCTCTCCCGAATCAGAAAATACCGGCCCGCCTATACCATTTCCTCCTTCGATATCTGTACTGTATTTTTCTTCTTTTGCAACGATATCTGCATAACCCATTATTTTTTCAAATGCAAGACTGTCTTCTCCAAGTAACAGTTTTCCGTTTTTGTAAGCCGCTGCCATCCCTGCATCTTTTTCAAAAATATGATTTGCAAACCCTGTTCCGTCCAAATTGACAGACCCCCAGGATTCAACAGTCATATTTCCTTTGTCGGTTCCCCCGGTAAATACCAGCTGCTGTCTTTCTTCATCAAAAAACAAAGTGTCAATTGCCAGTAAATTTGAAGTTTTTTCTCGTGAACCCGAAAAATCAAGTAACTGTCTACAGGTTTTTTGATTGCAGTCATAGATGCAAAGGCCATCCCAGAGATTGAAGTAAGCAAGCATGGATGCATCAGGAGATACGCTCCATACAGTGGCATCGGGATATTCCACTATATCATTTAGCACTAGCCGGTTTGTTTCTTCCAGAGAACAATTGTAAAAAACTGCCAGCATGGTTCTATCATCATCTGTTACTTCCATCACAAATGGCTCATTACCCCGGACATCCTCATTTTTCAAATTATTTTGAAGAGATCCTATCATACAAAAGCCATCGTTACAAGGATACATATTTTGCATGAACCATTGCTCGGTTTTTTTCTCCGCAATGATTTCCGCTCCGGCCATATCATAAAGATACAGGGTGTCTTTTTTTAAGGCTATCAATGTTTCATCTTTTCCAATCCAAAGATCCATATCAGAACCGTCAAACAAATCCTGATTTAACTGTGCTACCTTGGGCAAGGCTTCCTTTTCACTGCCGGAGGGCTCAGCGGGATCCGGCACAACCGACATGACATCCATATTTGCAGCCCCTACATTCAATTCTGCCTCTTTAACCGGCATATCGGATTTTATATCTCCTGTATTAACAGACGGAGCATTGCAGCCGGCAAGTATACATCCCATGATCAGAACCGCTGCGACAAATTTCCCTCCGGTAAATCTCCAATAACTTATTTCTTTCATCTCTTATGACTTCCTTTCAAGCTTTTTATCCTACAGCCACGGTATATTTAATTCCTCTTTAGCCTTTTGCAGCCAGTCCGGATTAATGGTTCCGCCCACTTCTCCACCTATAAAAGAGCCGCCGATCCATTCCTTATCCGCACCCTGTAGAAATTCGGCATAGCCAAAGCTTTCCGGTTTTCCGCCGATAATGACGTAATGGGTTACGGATGCCGTATCCTCATAAATATAGGTATAAGCGTTTGTATCGGAAATCTCTTCTGTAATATCCAGATTTTCTCCATTGACCGTTAAATATAACCGCCCGTCTACATACTCTGCAGGAGCCGTTGCTTCCTCCGTATTTACCTCCGCCACGCTGGTCGTATTGCCCTCTTCGTCTACTGTTTTTGTAAATACGGCTCCATTAAAGGCTATTATCCTGCTGATAATTCCGTTTCCCGTATAGGCATACACGACTCCATCCGTTAAGAGTAATGCCATTACCACTGCCGCTGCTGCCGCTGCAAACCGTGGTAGTTTACTTGTTTTTTTGCAAAAAGACGCACCTTCCTTTTTCTGCTCTATAGCTTTTTCAATATTCAGTACACATCTATCCGGCATTTCTACCTGATGAAAAACTTCTTTTATTTCCTTTTGCATAAGTCAGACCTCCTTTAATTCTTCTTTCAAAATCTGTCGTGCTCTCGACAGCCTTGTTGTAACGGCAGAATCCTTGATTTTTAGGATCTTTGCAATTTCCTTTGTGGAGTACTCCTCGCAGTAGTAAAGATAAATGACTGCTCTATAGCCCGGCTTTAATTTCATAACAGCCGCCCATATATCCTCATATTCCTGCTTATCAAAGGAAACGGCTTCTTCCCCCAAGGGTTCTGTTTTTCTCCACCGGGCGCTCCGCAAAAGGCTTTTGCATTGATTAGCCGTTACCTGTAAAAGCCATGCCTTTTCCTTACCCGGCGTAATGGATTTTTGCTCCATCAGCTTTAAGAAAACCGTCTGGCATACATCCTCCGCCTCCTGTATGGAATGAGTATAGCTGACTGCCAAGCGGTAGACATCATTCTTATACCTTTGAAACAATTCCATAATATCCGCCATCTTTGTACCTCTTTTCCTGCTCTTTTTGAGATCTCACTTATAAGACGCATGGCCTCATTCTTTTGTCACATTTTTTATTTAAAAATCTTCGTATTCACATAACCGGCATCTGTTGGATAGTCAGAAATTTTACTTATAGATTTTCTTTATATAAAAGCAGAGCATATAGACCGATTTTCTATACACTCTGACGCTGCATTTCTTTATATACGTAAAAATTAATTTTGCCAAACAATTATATTTCATCAATAGCTTGCAAATTTACCATAGAAATAATTTGGTTCTGCATCTCTTCAACCGTTTCAATTCTAACCCTTCCAATGCTGTTTCTTGTAGTTTCAAAATCTATTTCAGGAAAAATTTTTTCACAAAAACTGTTTATTTCAGGCGATGCTCCCATTAAAGCTATCACAAGGGAATCACTGTCAAAATATTTTAATGCTTCTTTTAACTCCGTCTCGGGAATTGCCGATATCTGTTCAAAACCCTTTATCCTTTGCGGTTGGATCTTAGGTTCTAAAATATCATTTATGGTAATGTTATATAGTTTGGAAATTTTTAGTAAAACCCCTACATCAGGAATCGTTACTCCTGTTTCCCATTTCGAAACTGCCTGCCGTGAAATGTCTAATTTCTTTGCCAAATCATCCTGGGTATAGTTATAACTTTTACGCAGAAACTGTAAGTATTTCGATATAATATCCGTATTCATAAAAATCACTCCTTCATTGCCATTATAACAAATGAGGACAAAGAATAAAGAATTTAATAAGTGCCAAAAAGCAAACAACAGTTACGTATTTATTTTCCTGTTTCCGTCTCTTATCTGCATTGACAAAGGCAGCTCCAGACCGCTTTCCTCCAACAGCCTTTGATCAGTGAGAATCTTTGCGGTTTCTCCATAAAAAATCAATTTCCCCTTTTCAATTAGAATTGTTTTGTCGCAGGTATCAAAAATCATATCCAGGTCATGGGAGGCGATGATTTTTAAACCGCCTATCCGGTTGATGATATTTATCAGGTTTCTCCGGTTTTTCGGGTCAAGCCCCACGGAAGGCTCATCAAAAAGTATAACCTCCGGTTCCATGGAAAGAATGGTTGCAATTGCCGCCAGCTTTTTTTGTCCGCCGGACATACGGTAAATGGGCCTGTCCTTTAACTCCTCTATATGCACCTGTTGTAAAGCCGACATTACCTTTTTTTGTACTTCCTCTTCCGAATAACCGTAATTACGGGGACCGAACGCCACATCCTCATATACGGTGGAAAGAAACAGCTGGCTTTCGGAATCCTGAAAAACATATCCCGTCTTTTCCCTGACCGCCGCCAGATTTTTTTGTTTATGTCCATACCGTCAAGTTTCGCCTGTCCCTTATAATCCGTTAACAATCCTGTCAGAATTTTTAAAAGGGTGGATTTTCCCGCTCCGTTAGCACCGATTAACCCTACGGTCTCCCCTGCCTTTAAATGAAAACTTATATCCGAAAGCACTTCCCTGTTTCCGTCATAAGTAAAGGTCAGATGGTCTAAATTTACCATATTTAATCTCCATTCCAATCTTCGATTACGCCGCCGCACCGACAGCACATACATTAAATGAAAATCTGTTTTCTATAAACGATCCATAAATCCGAAAAACGACCGATAAACGCCGGACTAATTACCTGCCCGGGGAAATAATCATATCTCCAACCATTTGAACAACCGGAAAGCATCTCAATAAAATAAATATTCCGATCCAGCCGGCGGTATAAGCTATGCTCAGGCCCTTTCCGTTTTTTTCCTGCCCAAGGATTTCATAACGGAACTCTCCGTCATAACCTCTTAAAAGCATACTGTCATATACGATTTGCGCCCGCTCCATGCTCCTTAACAATAAAAGCCCCGCAAAAGACCCCCATGCCTTGATATGGATTCCCTTCTGTCCCGGCGCACGCAGCCGGTACGCTAAGGACATCCTCTGTATTTCTTTTAAAAGAACGATGATATAACGGTAAATCAGTAAAACAACCGTAACTCCGCCTTTGGGAACCTTTAGGCACCGAAGAGCCCTGCAAAGCTGTTCTATTCCCGTACACATAAACATATGGTATGCACAATATACTGTTAGTATTCCTTTTATTAACAAAGTTATCATAGAGAGCATTCCGCCTGTAACCGTAATGCTTCCGGTCTGCATGACAATCCCTTTGTCCAGGAAAGGATTCACGGCTCCCAAAAGCACTACAAAAACCAGGATATACTTGATTCTCTGAAATCCCTTTATAAAAGATAAATCTTCTAAAATCCCTGTTATGATAATAAAGAGAGACATACCGAGAAGTCCCGTTACATCGTATTTGTGAAAGGAAACCACAATCCCTATGTACGCCACACACACAAGAAGTCTGGAAACCGGATGAATCCGGCTTTTGCCGCTTCGTTTGTCTGCTTCCCGGTCTGCCTCATGTAAATTGTCAATCGCCTGCTGCAGTTTACTCATGCTGCCTCTTCCTTTTGCTTTTTCCTTTTAAACAATTTTAATGTATAACAGCACAGCACACATAGACCGATTACCACAACCGCACCTATAATACCTGAAAAAGAAGTCCCTGCAGCCGACTCCCCGGTTTTAAAGCCATAATCCGGTAAAAGAGCTGTTGTTTCCTGTATTTTGGCAGCTGTTTCATAGGCTTCTCCTGCCGCCGTTAATTCTGCGCTTCCGGCTACTTTTTCCATAGACCATTCCAATCCGTCGGGCAGCGCTGATGCCGCCAGAGAGAATAAGCCTCCGATAACCAGCGCGGTTACAGCAAGGATTCCAAGAGTTTTCCTTCGTGAAAACTTTCCTTCTGTCTGACCTGACGATTCATACTGCCAAAGCATTTCCGGCCTCGCTTCATAAATAAATATCAAAACTGCTGCCGTAATCAGTCCTTCTACCAGACCGATGGCAAGATGGATAGGCTGCATAACCCCCACAAATATCCCAAAGGGCAGTTCCGTGACTCCTGACGCAAGAGTCTCCAAGCTGACGGATAGCGCCCCAAGCTGCAAGGTCAATATGCACCCGATAACAGAAGCCGCCATTATTTTTCTCTTGGACATACCCTTTTTCATTATCCGGCTCCAGATAACCATGCCGCCTAAAAAGCAGCCGTAAAACGCCATATTCCAGACATTCGCCCCCAAAGCCAGAATTCCTCCGTCCGCAAAAAGAAGACATTGTATCAGAAGAACCCCTATCATGGTCAGAAATCCTGCTTCCGGCCCAAGAATTGCAGATAAAAGCATTCCTCCGCACAAATGTCCCGAAGAACCTGTTCCAGGTATGATAAAATTAATCATCTGGGCGGCAAATACAAAAGCACCCATCACTCCCATTGTGGGAATTTTTTCCGGCTCATTTAATGCCCGCACTTTTTTAATTGAATAACCCGTGGCAGCGCCGGAACAAAGATACATGGTTCCTGCTACCGCCGGTGCCAATAAGGCATCTGCCATATGCATATGCTTTTCCTCCTGTAATTTTATTTATTGATTCGAAAACATTTATTGTTCTCAACATTTAAAAACATAGGTACTCTAAAGAGCACAGGCGCTCCGAACAATATTAACGACATTGTTCCGCTATTTTTTCATAAACCTCAGGATAGGGCAATCCCTTCTCCCTGCATATTTTCACAACACTTTCATACTCCGGATAATACCGGGTCTGTCCTTCTGTCATACAGACCTTTACCAGCGCTTCCCCGTAAACCGTCTGTACTTTTTTTATTTCTCTTTTCAGTACAGTCCGCTCCATTTCCACTCTCCTGATGCCTATGGTTGTGGTTTCTTTGAATATAACGGATTCTAATTTTTCAATATCTTCCTTTGAGCAGATTACATTTAACATCCATGCCGGTCTGTTCTTTTTCATATAAACGGGAATGTAATGCACATCCCTTGCTCCCGCTTTTAACAATTCCTCCATGACATATCCCAGAGCTTCGCCGCTGCAGTCATCAATATTGCTCTCTAACTTATAAATAGTATCTTTTTCTTCTGTCTTTTCTTTGATCAACATAGCCCTTAAAATACTGGGACGTTCATAGGCCCTTTTTCCGGCGCCCATTCCGATTTTCTGTATGGTAAAACGCTCCGGCAGGCTGTAAGAAGGCTCCATTGCCGCCACAATAGCCGCTCCCGTAGGGGTTATCAATTCTCCTTTTGTGTCACTAAACTGCACCGGCAGACCATAGGCCTCTATGATATTTGCCACGGCAGGAACCGGTACGGGCAATATTCCGTGCTGGCATCTTACACTACCTGTTCCCTCACACAACCTCCGGACAATTACCTTTGTAATATCCAGATTATCCAGACATACTGCTGCCGCTACAATATCCACAATGGAATCTATAGCTCCTACCTCATGAAAATGAACTTCTTCAAGAGAAACTCCATGGGCCTTTGCCTCCGCCCGGGCCAGAACTTCAAAAATCTTTAAGGCAAGCGCTCTCGCCCTTTCCGTCATAACGCAGGATGATAAAATCTCCCTGATTTCTTTCATTCCTCTATGTTCGTGATGGTGGGTATGACTATGAGTGTGCTCATGTTCCCCATCGTGACTATGTGCATGTTCATGATGTCCTTCTTGATGTGTGTGCTCATGATTACACCCGCAATTTTCTGTCTTTCCATAAAGATATTCCATATCATGGTCGTGATTCTCATGGTTTTTATCCAGCAAAACCGCAAAATCACAGCAGTCGATTCCCGCTTTTTTTACCCGGCTGATTTTTACCTCAAAGCCTTTTGCAGGAATGCTGTTTAATACCTTCATAAGCACATCTCTGTCCGCACCTAAATCCAAAAGGGCGGCAACGCTCATGTCTCCGCTGATTCCTGTATTGCATTCTAAATATAATGTATTTGCCATATCTTTTCCTCTCTGCTTCATTCTGTCTTTAACTTCTAAGCCTTATTTTCTATTCCTATATCCATGCTTCCCGAGCGGAATCCTTCCAGATCAAGCGTTATGTACCAATACCCCAGGCCTTTTAAAAATTCCACAACCTCTTTCCTGTTCTCCAAAAGCTTTGGCATATCCTTTTCATCCACTTCAATACGTGCTGTTTCTTCATGTACCCGCAGTCTCACATTGTACAGCCCCAGCTCTTTTAAAAAGGCTTCTCCCTGTTCTACCTTTTTCATTTTTTCCACACTCAAAACAGCTCCGTATGGAAAACGGGTTGCAAGACAGGGTGTGGAAGGACGGTCCGCCACAGATATACCGTAAGCCGCTGCTAACTTCCGCACTTCTTCTTTAGTAAAACCGGCTTCCTTCAAAGGACTTTTTACACACAATTCCTCAATGGCTTTCAGTCCCGGGCGGTATACTTTTGTATCATCCAGATTGGTGCCTTCAATCAATACCTTTGCTCCCAACTCCTCGGCTTTTCTTTTTATCTCCTGAAACAAAAGCTTTTTACAACGGTAACAACGGTCAACGGGGTTATTGACAATATCCGCCTCTTTAAGCTCCCGCAACTTTAACACAATAAACTCCGCTCCCGATTCCTCCGCTACTTTTTCTGCGATTTCCAGATCCTTCGAAGGATGAAGCTCCGTATGGGCGGCAATGGCATAAACAAAAGTCCCATGCTTTTCTGCCTTAAGACATGACAGCTTTAATAAAAGACTGCTGTCCACTCCTCCCGAAAAGGCAACCGCCGTATTTTCTTTTGTCATTTCGTCTAAAATATGAAAAAGCTTTTTACACTTCTCCTCATAATGTTCCATTTATTTTTGCCCCTTTACAGCAAGTCTGTTTATCTGGGTCGCCATATATCCCGCACCATAGCCGTTATCAATATTGACGACCGCAATGCCGTTGGCACAGGAATTAATCATGGTTAAAAGCGCCGATAAGCCGTTCATGCTGGCTCCGTATCCTATGGAGGTTGGAACCGCAATAACCGGATTGCTTACAAGACCTCCGATTACGCTTGCCAAAGCGCCCTCCATTCCTGCAACCGCCACCACGCAGTTTGCCTCCTGTATGGTATCCAGTCTGTGAAAAAGTCTGTGAATTCCACTGACTCCCACATCATAAATCCGCTCCACTGCAGAACCAAAAAATTCCGCCGTCTGGGCAGCCTCCTCCGCCACGGGAATATCCGCCGTTCCTGCGGTACAAACTGCTATTTTACCGGTTCTTTCCTTATTTTCTTTTTCAATTTTCAGAATATGGGAAACTTCATCATAAGATATTTGAGGGATGACTTCCTTTACCAGTTCAAACTGATGGACGCCGGCCCTTGTCCCGAAGGCTTCTCCATTTGCCTCATACATCTTTTTATAAATGGACACCAGATACTCATCCGGCTTACCGCTGCAGAAAATAACCTCCGGAAAGCCGGAACGGATCTCCCTGTGGGAATCCAGCTTCGCATAGCCTAATTCCTCAAAGGGCTGTTTTTTAAAAAACTTTTCCGCATCCTCTATGCTGATTTTTCCTGCCTTTACCTGTTCCAAAATCTCTCTGGCTTCCATTGTCCCACTTCCTCTCTTCTGCTAATCTCTAAAATAATTTAGATACTGAATTATAAAATGAATCCATAAATTTCATAAAATTGTAAATTAATTAATCACATGTTATAATTTTATATCAAGAGCCACTAATTGAAAACTATTAAATTAAAAATCGGGGGACAATAGTTATGAGCATCACTATCAACATATACTATACCGGAACAAACGGTGGGGCCAGAAAATTTGCCGAGGAAATGGAAAACAGCGGGACTGCGGCGGCAATCCGCGCAGAAAAGGGAAATCTGAGATACGATTATTTCTTCCCCATGGCAGACCCGGAAACCGTTTTACTAATTGACAGCTGGGAAAACCAGCAGGCAATTGATTTACACCATGCTTCTGAAATGATGGAAAAAATTACAGAGCTTAGACTGAAATATGACCTGCACATGAAGGTTGAACGGTATCTGTCCGATGAAAACGGAATACCGGAGTCGGACGGCCATTTTATAAAAGAATGATTCTATCATAATAACGGGGGCTGTTGCAAAATGACAGATTCAACAGCCCCCGTTTCAATATTTTGTTCCTTATTAAATCTTTTTCTAATCCTTAATCATCCTATTCCTCAACAATCAAATCCTCATCCTTAATAATCCGCATTTCCTTCCTGTTCAGAATATCATACATAACCGGCACTACAAACAGGGTCATTAAGGTCGCATAGGTCAGGCCGCCGATGCAGACAATGGCAACCGGCTGCATCATTTCGCTTCCCTGCTCTGTTCCGAGGGCCATAACGATCAGACCCAGAATCGTGGTAATGGTAGTCATAAGAATAGGCCTCATACGGGTCTTGCCCGCTTCAATCAGCGCTTCTCTTTTTTCCATACCGTCTTCCCTTAACTGATTGACAAAATCAACCAACACGATACCGTTATTTACTATAATACCGCAAAGCATGACAAATCCCATCATGGAAACGACGCTGATTTCCATACCGGTTATAAACAAACCTAAGAAGCCTCCTGTAAATGCCAGCGGAATGGTAAAGAGGACAATAAACGGGGATTTCAAGGACTGGAACTGAGCCACCATAACCAGATAAACCAAAATAATACCCAGCAAAATCATCAAGATTAAATCTTCCATGGATTCCATAATGGTCTCGTTCTGCCCTTCAAATTCCAACGTCATTCCCGGCGGCATCTGGTACTGATTCAGCTCTTTTTTTACTGCATCCGTTACCAGAGTAACATTATAGCCCTCTTCAAGCTCTGCCGTAATATCGATGTATCTTTTCTGGTCCGCTCTGTTAATGGCCTGTAAGGATTCCGTTTCGGTTATTTCCGCAATATCCTTAAGCTTAATTTCCTTTTCCTCTCCTTCCCTGTCGGTTACGGTAAAGGTGTAATTTTTAATATCCGTCAGAGAGGTTTCCAGATCTTCTCCCTTTTTCACAACTACATCATAACCGCTGCCTTCCATGGTAATGGATGTAGCTGTTTTTTCCGTAGAAATATTTCCTGCTAACTCTTGATAAACCTGAGCAACAGTCAGCCCTTCCTCCATGGCCTTTTCTTTATCCACCGATACTTTAATGGAAGGACTTGTATCCTCCAAACCATCGGAAACATTTGCAGTTCCTTCTACTCCTTCTACCACCTTAGCAACATCGGCTGCGGTTTGCTGCATGCTTTCCAAGTCTTCTCCATATAAATGAATCGTAATTCCCTGTCCTCCCATCATAGCCATCATACTGCTCATGCCGCCGTCTCCGGAAGCTTCCACGGTACAGTTATATTTATCTCCCAAAGCGGAAATATCTTCTGCCAAACGAAGGGTATCTATTTTCTCCTCTTCCGTAAGCATAACATATAAAGTAGTGCTCAATCCGTCCGAACCGCCCATCATGGCGCTGGCGCTGTTCTCACTCTCCGCCATGGCGCCTACACTGACAACGCCGTCCATTTCCTTCACTTCATTTACCACACCATCCGATGCTTCCCGAAGCTCCTCAAAGGTAGCGTCTCCGGACATAATAATGGCTGCAGACATCTGGTTTGTGGACATGTCCGGCATAAAGATAAAGCCTCTTGCCAAAATGATAACCGTACTGAATACCAACAAAAACAGAGCAATACCCAGAGTAATTAATTTATGATTCAAGGCGATATTGATAAGCCTTTCATATCCGTCAATGAGAATATCCATAAATCTGTGACGCTTCTCTTTTACATTTTTAAGCAGTCCCGACGCCATAGCAGGAACCAGAGTCAGCGCAATAACCAGACTGGCCATTAATGAGTAAGCAATGGTTAACGCCAAATCCGTAAAAATCTGCCTGGTCAGACCTTCCACAAAAACAATGGGCACAAAAACGCAGATTGTGGTCAGGGTTGACGCCGCAATAGCCCCTGCTACCTGAGAAGCTCCGGCAACCGCCGCCCTGATGGCGCTCTCTCCTTTGTTTATCAATCGATAAGTATTTTCAATAACTACTACTGAGTTATCGACCAGCATACCTACGGCAATAGCCAGACCCGATAAAGAAATCATATTCAGCGTTACCCCTGAAAAATACATCAGTACAATGGCAAAAATAACACTGATAGGAATACTGCATAAGGTAATGAGCGTAGGCTTCAAATCCTTTAAGAATACAAACAGGATAATGATGGCAAACACAGCGCCCATTAAAAGGCTTTTTAAAATGGAATTAATGATCAGATAAATATAATCTCCCTGATCCATCATGGTGGAATAATGGAAGCCTTCGTATTCCTGACACAATTCCTCCAGCTTTTCCCCGATGCTGTCGGAAACGGTAGCCGTTGCATAGGTTGACTGCTTGGTAAAGGAAAGCATAACGCCATTGGTTCCGTCAATATTGGCATATACGTCTGCACTATTATCAGAAATAAATACATCCGCAACGTCTGACAAATAAATAGGGTCAACACCGTCCATGCCTAAATCCATCAGCAAAAGTCCGCCGATTTCCTCTTCCGTAGTAATGGTATCTCCGACATTTACCATATACTCAATGCCGTTCTCCTGCACATAGCCCGCAGGCATGGCAAAATTCTGTGCCATAAGAATACTGGAAATCATATCCATGGTAATGATGTTGTTCATATCGGTCTGCTTGTAGGCTGCCTCTTTGGCGTCTTCAAACTGTTCCACTCCGTCATCCAAAGCAGAGGAAGCCGACTCTAACTGGGATTCCCCCAATAAAAGCTGGGTTGTTGCTTCACTTAACTGGAAAATAGCAAGGGTTTTCTGCTCATCCAAAGTTTTCTGGGCTTCGCTTAATTGAACGCTGCCTGCCGCAATCTGGGCAAGAGCCGCCTCCAGCTTTCCAATACCATCGTTAATCTGGTTTAAACCATTTTCAAGTTCTGTAAGAGAGGTTCCTACACCCTCTCTGGTAAGCCCCTGCTCCGCCAGCTTGGAATCTATGGTATCAAGTCCCGCATTTACCTGGGCTAACTGCTCTTCATAAGCAGCAATCATAACACCGACTGTATCTCTGGAAGCTCCCATTGCTCCCAACTGGGCGTCAATAGCCGCATAGGAAGCCTGCAGCTGCAAATATTCTTCACTGGAAGTAATTGCCGCAATCATAGCGTCCTTCTGTTCCTGGGTCATATCCGGGTTTTCATTAATCTGGGCAATCTGGGCATCAATGGCCGCCTGGGCGCTGTCCAGAGCGGCAAGCCCTTCCTGCACCTGCTTAAGCCCGCCAATACCGGCTTCTAACTGAGCTTTGGCAGTTTCCGCCTGGGAAATGCTGTTTTTCAGTTCTGTAAGTGTAGTCTTACTCTTTTCTAATTCTTCCTTCTTTTCCTTCAGCTCTTTTAACTGGTCTTCCAGCTTCAGTTTCATTTCCAGAAGTTCCGTATTACCGGAAGTGATTTTTGCCTGAGCCTCCGCCATTTCCGAAGACAGGGTATCCTTTCCGTCGGATAATTCTCTTTTTCCCGATGCGATTCCGGACTTTCCGTCATCAATCTCTGCCCTTCCGTCAGCTAACTCCGCTTCGGCGTCGGCAAATTCCTCATCTAAGGATGCCGTAATTTCTTTGTTGACCGCATCGATTTTATCCTGATTGATTACCACATTGATTTTTGTATCTACCAGACCGGAAGCGTCAATGCTGGCAACGCCTTCAATTCCTTCCAGTTTGGGAAGAATTTCCTCATCCACAAAAGCAGAAAGCTCCGCAGTATCCATGCCTTCCATACCCACCGCCGTAACGGCTACCGGAAGCATACTGGGATTAATCTTCAAAATATAAGGAGTTCCTACCGTATCCTCCCAGCTTCCCGAAATCATGTCCACATTCTGCAGAATATCCACTGATATGGTATCCAGATTCACATCCTCACTGAACTCCAGCGTAATCAGGGAATAATTTTCATTGGAGGTGGAATTAATGGATTTAATTTTATCCAATGTAGCGAAGGACTGTTCCATAGGCCTTGTGACCGTTGTTTCCACTTTTTCCGGCGTGGCGCCGGGGTAGGTAGTGATTACCAACACATATGGCAAATCCATATTAGGCATCAGATCCGGCGTCATTTTGGTATATGCCACCACACCCAGTACCAGAATCGCTACCATGGCCACAAATACCGTAAAGGGTTTTTTTACACTGAATTTAGACATTTTTTGTCTCCTTTGTTTTTATTCCTGCTTTTATAATATCTATTTTTCTCTGATATTTCTCTATAACTTGGTCCTCAGCTTCTTCAAATAAGAAGATTCTAACAACCGCTTCTTTTATCAGCTGTAGTAGGATTTCCCAGACCAGAATCATATCCTCCATGGAGTATGTATCGTCCATATCTTTCATCCGTTCTATAAATTCCTGTGCCAGCCACTTTCCATCCTCTGCAAACATTTTATTTCCCGGGCACATCCCTCCATATCTTAACTGGGAAAAAGCATTCTTGCAAACATCTTTAAATTCATATCCCATTCCCACTCTGACAATTTCCGGCAGGGCGTCCTGAAAAAAACGGAACACATCTCCCTTTCCTTCATCCAGATAAGGCCGGACTTTTTCCCTCAGCTGCTTCCTGAAGCCTTCCAACAAAAAAAGCTGCAAATCCTGTTTATCATCAAAATACTGGTAAAAGCTGCCCCTAGGAATCCCTGCATCCTGAATGATCCGGTTAATGGATATTTCATCATAAGATACTCTCGCAAACTCCTTTAACGCAGCCTTGATAATTCTCATTTTCTTTTCTTCCGGTAAATGTAAAAACCGTTCTGAAGGCATCTCTCTTCCTCCTTCTGCTGTCGTCAGATTCCCGTCCCTCTACTCCTGCTCCAAAAATAAAGCGACCCGTTATGACAGTCTGTCACGTGACAACCCGTCATCATTATGTTCTTCTTTTTATACCCTGTCAAGAAATTATTGCTCTGTTTATTTTTTTTTATCTATTTTATTGCATTTGCTGTATTGATATCATTGACCTGCTTGTATTGAAAATGAACTACCATGCTTCCATATAATCCCCAACTATATCCGGAAAACACATTGACAAAAATATCATCTTCCGAATACAATTTTAAACAAATACAAATTATAAATAAAGATAAAATATTAATTTCCGGAGAACTACAATATGGCTGAAAATTTTGATGAAGAAGAACTGGATGAACTGCGCTGGAAGCAGCATGCACAGAAAAGGCAGGAAATAAGGCAGAAAAGACAGCAGCAGAGATTATTTAAGCAACGTTTAAAGTTGGCTTTTGTTGCAGGCGTTACTATTATTCTTGTTGTTTCAATTATTTTGATACAAAAAGGAAAAGGAAACAAATCCCCTGAAAATGAGAAAATAACGGCAGCAGGACAAAACCTTACCACAAGTCTCGAAACGAAAAACGGAGCTGAATATGCCGCCAACTCGGAAATTGCCGGATTTGATAACGACAATTCAGAAAATGGCAGCTTGGACAATAATCGCCCGGAAAATACCAATTCAGAAAATTCCGGCGAAAATGCAGGGAGCGAAAATGCGGGCAGCGGAACGGAAAATCCCGCCGATGCAGATAACGGTGGAGGTTCTTCTTATATTTATACTTCCACGGAAAACACCCTTCATTTAGGAGATGAAATCAACAGCAGCAATGCCATTTTTATAGATATGGAAACAGGAAACATCCTAGCGGACAAAGGTGCAAAGGAACGCATCGTTCCCGCCTCCATGACCAAGGTGCTGACCCTGTTAGTTGCTGCGGAAAATATTGAAAATCTGGACGATACCTTTCAGATTACAATTGACATTACCGATTACTCCTTCGTAAACGGCTGCAGTAATGCAGGATTTGAAAAAGAAGAAGTCGTTACCGTAAGAGATTTATTATACGGTACTAATCTGCCCTCCGGCGCTGATGCTGCCTTAGGACTGGCAGTTTATGTATCAGGCTCCCAGGAGGCTTTTGTGGAGTTGATGAACAAAAAACTGGAAGAGCTGGGGCTGTCGGAAACAGCTCATTTTACCAACTGCATTGGGATTTATGACGAAAACCATTACTGTACGGTTTATGATATGGCGGTTATCATGAACGCTGCCCTCAATAATGAAACCTGCCGGGAGGTCATGTCCGCCCGCACCTACAACACCTCCCTAACAGAACAGCATCCCGAGGGAATTCTTTTATCCAACTGGTTTTTACGCCGGATTGAGGATAAGGACACCGGCGGGGAAGTTATCTGCGGCAAAACCGGCTATGTGAACGAATCAGGAAGCTGCGCCGTCAGCTACGGTACGGATAAAAACGGAAGAGGATACATCTGCGTTACCGTTAATGCGGCGGGTAAATGGAAATGCATATATGACCATGTGGACCTTTATAAGAAATTTTCCGAAATATAATGACATATGATAATTCGGCTATTCCATTGACCAATGATTTTATTTCCGATACAATAGGGTACAGAGGTCAGCACTCCCGCCATAAACGTGAGTGTTTGGCTTATTTGTACTCTTTAGAGTATTGTTCACAGAAATATGAGGAGGCACTTTATTATGGCAAAAATTATTCTGACAGGCGACCGTCCTACGGGAAAACTTCATGTAGGTCACTATGTCGGTTCTTTAAGAAGACGTGTGGAATTACAAAACAGCGGGGAATATGATGAAATTTACATCATGATAGCCGACGCTCAGGCTTTAACCGATAATGCGGACAACCCGGAAAAGGTGCGGCAGAACATTATCGAGGTAGCGCTGGATTACTTATCCTGCGGCTTAGACCCTGCAAAATCCACTTTATTTATCCAGTCCCAGATTCCCCAATTGACAGAGCTTACCTTTTACTATATGAATCTGGTTACCGTGGCAAGATTACAGAGAAACCCCACGGTTAAATCCGAAATCCAGCTAAGGGATTTTCATAACAGCATTCCCGTTGGATTTTTTACTTATCCTATCAGCCAGGCTGCGGATATTACTGCGTTTGACGCTACAACAGTCCCCGTAGGCGAAGATCAGGAGCCTATGTTAGAGCAGGCAAAGGAAATCGTCCGCAGATTTAACTATATTTACGGAGACACTCTGGTAGAGCCTCAGATTCTCTTACCGGAAAATAAATACTGTCTGCGTCTGCCGGGCACTGACGGAAAAGCAAAGATGAGCAAATCCTTAAATAACTGCATTTACTTATCCGACTCTTCCGAAGAAGTACGCAAAAAAATTATGGGTATGTTTACCGACCCTAACCATTTAAGAGTAGAGGATCCCGGTCAGGTAGAGGGCAATCCCGTTTTTATTTATCTGGAGGCTTTTTCCACAGACGAACATTTCCGTCAGTTCCTGCCGGAATATGAAAATCTTCAGGCATTAAAGGATCACTACAGCCGCGGCGGATTAGGGGATGTTAAGGTTAAGAAATTCCTCTATGCGGTTATGGAGGATGTGCTGACGCCTATCCGCCAACGCAGAAAAGAATATGAAAAGGATATTCCTGCCGTACTGGAAATTTTAAGACAGGGCAGCATCAAGGCTGAGGCAAAAGCCGCTGCTACTTTAAACCGGGTTAAGCAGTCCATGCGCATCAATTATTTTGACGATCAGGATTATCTGGATGAACAGGCAAAGAAATTTGCGGAAAATTAAGCTAAATACCCTGCAGCAAAGCTGCGGGGTATTTGACCCTCGCGGCATTACCGAATGCACATGCAGACAAAGTACCTGACTCAACTTGTACTCTTTAGAGTATTGCCTGCAGAATACAAAATGAATTTATGAATCCATGTGTTTTCGTGTAAATTTACTTAACGCTAAAAATATGTGGATTTTTCTTTTCACTTTGGAGGATAAAGATAATTTATGAAACAGATATTTTTAGTTGAAGATGATGAAAAAATTGCAAGAAACCTGGCGCTTTTACTTCGTACCGAAGGATTTACGGTTATTCACGCTTCCACCCAGAAAGAAGCTTCCGCCATGTGTGCGAAAAATCAATTCGATCTGGCTTTAGTGGATATTTCCCTCCCCGACGGAAACGGGTTTGCCGTCTGTACGCAAATCAAAGAAGCCCAGAATATTCCCGTTCTTTTTCTGACGGCATCCGGCGATGAAGCAAGCGTTGTTACAGGATTGAATCTGGGAGCCGATGATTATATTACCAAGCCCTTCCGTCCCCGGGAATTAGTGGCAAGGATTAAAGCCGCCCTGCGGAAATCCGGAGCCGCTTCTTCTGCTTTTGAAATCTGCAATCTTTCTGTGGATACAGCCAGCGGCATTGTGAAAAAAGAAGGCAGGGAGATTTTTCTTTCCGCTTTGGAATACAGGCTGCTTTTAGTGTTTATCAGCAACCCCAAAAGCATCATTACCAGAGACAGGCTTTTAAATGAACTTTGGGACGCGGCAGGGGAATTTGTCGGCAATAATACCTTAACCGTATATATCAAGCGGCTGCGGGAAAAAATTGAAGACGACCCTGCCAATCCCCAGATTATTTTAACCGTCCGCGGGACAGGGTATCGGCTGGGAGGTAATTATGCTTCGGAATAAAGAAATTCAGGAATTTACCATTATTTTTACCATAATAACCATTGTCTCTACGGGAGCGGGTATTGCCATTCATCCGGCTGCGGCTATACTGGCGCTTATTTCTGCTGCTGCCTTTGGCGCGGCTTTTTTTGCATTTACAAAAGCCCGTTACAAAAGCATTGCCCGGATTTCGGAGCAGATCGACCTCATCCTCCACAACGCCGACCGGATTTACGTCAGTGAAGAGAAGGAAGGAGAGCTTTCTATTTTGCAAAGCGAAATTACCAAAATGACCCTGCGCATCCGGGAGCAAAATAATTCCCTGAAAAGGGAAAAAGAACATCTGGCGGACTCTCTTGCCGACATTGCTCACCAGCTTCGTACGCCTCTTACATCCATGAACCTTATTCTGTCCCTGTTGGCGGATACCCCTGATGAAAAGGAACGCCGGGATTTTTTACGGGAATCAGAGGAAATGCTCATGCAGATGGATTGGCTCATTACCTCTTTATTAAAACTCTCCCGGTTAGACGCAGGCGTTATCGTTTTTAATAAAGAACAGATAGATGTGAAAAATCTGATTCATACATCCGTGCATCCTTTTCTAATTTCCATGGACATACACAACATTACCCTTAAAACAAATATTCCGGAAGGGGCAACCGTTACCGGCGATTCTAACTGGCTTTCAGAGGCAATTAAAAATATTGTCAAAAATTCCATAGAAAACGCAGGCGATAACGGGCTGATTGAAATTGCCTGCGAGGACACGCCTTTATTTACTGAAATAACCGTTCATGACAGCGGCAAGGGCTTTGAAAGGGAAGATTTGCCCCGTCTTTTTAACAGATTTTACCGCGGAAAAAATTCAGACGCCGCAGGCTACGGAATCGGCCTGGCGCTCTGCAAAACAATTATTATGAGGCAGAACGGAATCATCTCCGCCAAAAACCATCCAAAAGGCGGCGCAGTATTTATGATCCGTTTTCCAAAGTGACAAATCTCTCACTTAAAAGTCACAACGATGTAAGTTAAAAGTTCTATTGTATGAGTAGATTCAAAGATAATTTTGAACATTCACAAGAAGGAGGCTCATATTATGGAGTTTTTGAAAATTGAAAATTTATGTAAGGTATACGGTTTGGGCGAAAATCAGGTCATTGCTCTGGACAATATTTCCCTTACCATCGAAAAAGGAGAATTTACCGCCATTATCGGTTCTTCCGGCTCAGGTAAATCCACTCTTTTGCATGCCATAGCCGGTGTGGATACTCCTACCGGCGGCAAAATTTATTTGAACGGTCAGGACATTTACGCAGGCAGTAATGAAAAGCTGGCTATCTTCCGCCGCCGTCAGGTGGGATTGATTTATCAGTTCCATAATCTCATTCCTACCCTGAATGTGGTGGAAAACATTACCCTTCCCATTCTGATGGACAAACGAAGGGTTAATAAAGAACGACTCAACGACTTACTGGACCTGCTGGGACTACAGGATCGGAAAACCCATCTTCCCAACCAGCTCTCAGGAGGCCAGCAACAGCGCGTTGCCATCGGCCGGGCCTTGATGAACGCTCCGTCGGTTATGCTGGCGGACGAACCCACCGGCGCTTTGGACAGCCGTAACGGACAGGAAATCATAAGGCTTTTAAAAGAAAGTAACGAAAAATACGGGCAGACTCTGCTTCTGGTTACCCATGACGAAAACATTGCCCTTCAGGCGGAGCGCATCATTACCATTGCAGACGGAAAAGTAGTGCGTGATGAGAGGCAGGTGGTACGGTCATGAATATTTTCAACAAGGTTGCCCTTCAAGGCTTAAAAAAGAACCGTACACGGACATTTGTTACCATCATCGGCGTGGCAATGTCCGCCGCCCTGATTACAGCCGTTGCCTGCTTTGCCGTTTCCCTTCAGGACTATATGATAAACGGCTCCATTACCAAATACGGTAACTGGCATGTGGAATTCCCTGATACAGATTCTTCCTTGATACAAAGCCAGGCAGAAAACAGCTCTGTGGCAGATACCCTTACCCTGCAAAATATTGGCTACAGTACTTTGGAAGGCGGGCAGAATCCCGATAAACCCTACCTTTTCATCAGCGGATGGGATGAAAAAGCTTTCAATACCCTTCCCCTTCAGCTTCTTTCCGGACGTCTGCCGGAAAATGAAAACGAGGTAGTAATACCCGCACATATTTCTTCAAACGGAGGCGTGCAAATCTCCATAGGAGATACCCTTACTTTATCTGTAGGAAGCCGTATGAAAGGAAATGAAAAGCTTTGCCAGCACGACCTCTATTCCCATGGAGAAGAAACACTGGTTACAAATGAGAAAAAAACCTATACCGTTGTGGGAATCTGCCAGCGTCCGGCAGTGGAGGAATTTTCTGCTCCCGGATATACCCTGATTACAAAGGTAAATGCTGTTACAGACAATGACAGCCTTACTGCATTTATTACATTGAAAAATCCTTATGGGCTTCATTCTTATATAAAGAAATCTGCCGATGGCGTTGATTATGTATTAAATAATGAGGTTCTTAGATTTATGGGACTTTCAGGAGAAAAAACCTTGGTTATTCTTCTCTGTTCCATCGGGGTTATTTTAATTTTTCTGGTCATGCTGGGCTCTGTATTTTTAATTTATAATTCCTTCAATATTTCTTTAAATGAGCGCACCCACCAGTTCGGAATCCTTATGTCCGTAGGAGCCACGGAAAAGCAGCTTCGGCATTCCGTATTGTTTGAGGGTTTCTGCATCGGCGTTTTAGGCATACCCCTAGGTATTTTGACCGGTATTCCCGTTATCAGGATTATATTGGCTTTTGTGGAGAAAAACTTTAAAAATATTATGTACGGAAATGTTCCCCTGACTTTAAAGGTATCTGTTCCGGCCCTGATAGCCGCTGTTATGATCAGTATGATTACAATTCTGATTTCAGCCTACATTCCGGCAAAAAAAGCCGCCCGTATGTCCATTATGGAGTGTATCCGCCAGACCAATGAAATCAAGGTAGAAGCAAAAGCGGTAAAAACTTCAAAATTTGCAGAATTGCTTTACGGCCTTGAAGGAATGCTGGCTTTAAAGAATTTTAAAAGAAACAAAAGACGGTATCGCAGCATTATTTTATCCCTCATGTTAAGTGTCATACTGACTGTAGGAACCAGTTCTTTTGTGACTTATCTCAATCAGACGGCAGAGGCATCCTCCCAGGTAGTGGAAGAATATGATATTTCCTTTCATAGCCGGGATATCAGGGAAGAGGATTTCTTTCCCCTTTATGAAAATATGAAAAATGTCCCGGGCGTTACCAAAAGCTCCTATCAGGCTCTTTCCAGCTATTCCTGTACCTTAAACGTCAGTGAACTTTCAGAACATTTTATGGAAGAATACGGAGAAGCCATCGGCTATGACCCTATAAAGGAAACCGTAGAAGTACAGCTGGATGTACAGTTTGTCGAAAATGACATATATCAGGATTTACTGAAAAAACAGAACCTTTCCCCGGAAAAATATTCCGGAAAAGGAGAGAATATGGTTATAGCAGGCATTTTGCCGCAAAAATGGTATGTTCAGGAAAGCCCCATGGAATTTACCATAAAATCCCAATCCGGCAGTGACTCAAAAACGGTTCTTGGAACCTTTATACAGGATTATCCGGACCTGCTGCCTGCGGATGCCAATGAATGGACCGGCTACACTCTTATGCTGATTGCCCCTTATGAAGTAAAGCCGCAGTTTGACGCACTAAACGCAGATATAAAGCCTGCAAAGCTGGGCATGACTTTTGAATCGGAAAATCCGGGGCAGTCTGTAGCTGCCATGAAAAATATCATTGACGGCTCCGGCATTACTTCTTATTACAACCTGTACAATGTTTATGCCATCCTTGAACAAAACCGCAATCTCATATTTATTGTAAATCTGTTTTCCGTTGTCTTTATCGGAATGATTTCACTGATTGCAGTTGCCAATGTATTTAATACAATTTCCACCAACATCCGGCTTAGGAGGCAGGAACTGGCCATGCTCCGTTCTGTGGGTATGTCCGACCGGGATTTTAATAAAATGATGCGGTTTGAATGCGTTCTTTACGGCTCACAAACCATGCTCTTTGGATTGCCCCTTTCCCTGCTTCTCTCTTACCTGATTTATCTGGGTATGAACTGGGGCACTATTGAAGGAAACAACATCTTCATATTTCCCTGGAATAGCATGATTATCAGCGTTGTTGGTGTATTTCTAATCGTTTTCATTACCATGCTTTACACCACGGGAAAAATCAGAAGAGAAAACATTATTGATGCTTTACGGGATGAAATGACTTAATTTTTATAATTTGAATTACAAAAAGTTACTCTACAGATAAACCAACGCTCCCGCCGCAAGTACCCCCGTACCCGCAGGAGTGAATTGTCAGAAAGGAGGCTGACAGCTTATGAAATCCCTACTACGGTTTATACGGAAGGCTTTATTCCGGCTATCAGCTCTTTTCCTGACTGTACTTTTGTTCATGGTTGCTTTTTATGGCATAAAAGGATACACCATGTACCGGAACGCAGTCACGGAAAAACCCATTACTGAAATTGTCCACGCAGTCCGCAGTCAGGAAAACTTTACCACATATGACGAATTGCCATCTATCTATATTGACGCTGTGATTTCCGCAGAGGACAAGCGTTTTGAATCCCATTTCGGCATTGACCTGTTGGCAATCGGCAGAGCCGCTTGGACCAATATCAAAGCCCGTTCCTTTAAGGAAGGAGGCAGCACCATTACGCAACAGATTACTAAAAACCTGCTCTTTACACAGGAAAAACGCTTTGACCGCAAGTTTGCGGAGGTCTTTGCCGCCTTTGCCCTGGAAAAAGAATATAGCAAAGAAGAGCTTTTTGAATTATATGTAAATACCATTTACTTTGGCAGCGGATATTACGGAATCTATGATGCGGCACAGGGCTATTTCGGCAAAACGCCCTCTGAACTGACGGATTACGAAGCGGTTATGCTGGCGGGCATACCAAACGCTCCCTCAATTTATTCTTTGGATAATCATATAGATCTTGCAAAAAAAAGACTGTCGGTTGTGCTGGAACGTATGATTTCCTGTGGAAAAATAACAGAACAGGAAGCGGATGCTATATTAAAAGAAGCAGAAAAATAAAACCGACAAAAAACAGCATTTATTATCGGGAAAACCGCCTCCAAAAATCATATACTGAAATGGTATTCCTAAAACCAAAAGCTGATCGGGGACAATTCTGCCGCCATCGACGAAATAGCAATCCATTACAGGAATACATACTATGAACTCGGAGGACACATTTATGGAAGAATGTATTTTAGAGCATTATAAAAAAACCGGAACATTTACTTATGCAGGATGCTATAAGGACTATTTCCAATCCCTGCCGGATGACATTTCCGTGCTTGGCAGATTGATATGCAGTCAGGTAATACACCGGGTAACCTTGAAAGAAGGGAACACCAATGCCAACAAAAGCCTTATGTACGGCGATATGAACCGCTATCCCTGGTACCGGATGAGATGCGAGGACGACATCCTTCTGACAGCCCCGGCCCTTACTGCAGAGTTATTCCGATTGGATGAACGGGGTTTTGTAAAGGACCGGAAAGTAGAGCATAAAATCGTAGTAACATGCCGCTATGTATCCGTGCTTATGAGTGCAATCCAAAAAGCCAAGGGAATCCCTGCAAGAAGCCGTGCCGGATTCGCACCCTACTTTAAGGAAGGTGTCAGCATGGATCATTGGATTAATCAATATTACAGCGAAAAAGAAAACCGCTGGATTACTTTTGACGCAGACGGTTTTTATGAAGAAGGCGGTATGCCTCTTTCCCAATATGATATTCCAATAAACAGTTTTGACTGGGCTGCCGAAGCCTATCTTGCCGTAAGAAGGGGAAAAACAGACGGAAAACAATATTTATATGCCGACGGATTGGGAACCTGTTCCCTTCCTGCGCTGATCCGTTATTTGATTTATGATTTCCATGCCCTCATGAATCATGAATTGACTTACAGCTTTTTACCGGCATATCTGGAAGGAAGACTTGATAAACTGACTGAAAAGGAATTGCAGGAGTTAGATCAACTGGCAAAATACCTTTTGGAACCGGACAAATATTTTGATGAGCTCTGTGCATTTTGGGAGCGTGAAAGAAAATTCAGGATTTTAAACAGTCCTCTTGTAGGGGATTACGATCATGGTGCAGAATTAGAGAGCGGGCTGACATTTTAACCAAGGAGGTACATTACATGGACTGGATCAAAGCCACAGAAGCTGCAATCCAATATATTGAAGAAAACATTACCGAAAATCTGACAGTGTCCGGAATCGCTTCAAAAGTGAATATCTCCCCGTTTTACTTCCAGAAAGGTTTTTCCATGCTTTGCGGATACACGGTAGGCGAGTATATTCGGATGAGACGGTTATCCCTTGCCGGCAGCGAATTGCTTTCATCAGATATCAAGATTATCGATCTGGCTGTAAAATATGGTTATGATTCCCCGGACAGCTTCACAAAGGCATTCACAAGATTCCACGGAAGCAATCCCACCGATGTGCGAAAAAACAACGCTTCTCTGAAATCCTTCGCCCCCTTACACATCAGACTATCATTAGAAGGCGGCACTCTAATGGAATACCGTATTGAAAAGAAATGCCCATTTAAGGTAATGGGCATTTCAAGAATGTTCTCTTATGAATCGGCAAACACAGACATTCCCAAATATTGGGATGAGCTGAAATCCTTAGGAAAGGCAACGCCCCTAATGGGGATATATGGCATCTGCTTTGATGAGGAAATGGCCGGTAACCGCTTCCGATACATGATTGCAGATGATTTCCAACCGGAAACCGCCGGAAAAAAGCATCTTGAGGAATATGAAATCCCCGGTCATACATGGGCGGTTTTTCCCTGTCTTGGACCTATGCCTCTTGCATTGCAGGAAGTCAATAAGAAAATTTTCTCCCAGTGGCTTCCAACGAGCCGCTATGAAGTCAGCGAAGGCTATAATATTGAGTATTACAGCAATGCCGCCGATTATGAAGCAGGAACTCAGGACCCTGCATACTATGCAGAGGTCTGGATTCCGGTAAAGGAGAAACAATAAATCTTCACATTTCCCATAAATTTACCATATTCTAACCGTATCATTATCAGAAAAGAAATTTCATTATTTTATGGAGGTAACAGCTTATGAAAGGTAAAGAAAAATGCAAAGCCCTAAAAGAAATCCGCAGGCAGATTGCAGAAAAAAACGATATACCCTATGTAGTATCCCAATGCAAATATCAGGGAGACTGCTTGGGAACCTGCCCTAAATGCGAGGCAGAGCTGCGATATTTGGAAAGAGAGCTTGCCATCAGACAGGGACTTGGAAAAGCTGCCGCCGTAGCCGGCATTTCCATAAGCGTATGCGCTTCCCTTACTGCATGTGCATCTGAAACCGAAAACAATGCACCGGATTCCGGATATGAAGATATTTCCGGCAATGTCGATGTAGCTCCATACGATTCGGAGGACGAAGTAATTCCCGAAACAAATGTGGGAGAACCGGAGGGCAATGTGTCGGACAGCCTTAAAGAATCGGAACAGAACTCCCCGGAAAATGAAAAAGAACCGGAAATAGAAGGTAAAGTAGAAGGAGAAGAGGGTATTGATGAAACAAATGAACCCCTCGATACAGACAACCTGACAGGCGATATCAGCTACATCAATATAGATCCTGAAAACTAATCAAACATCCCACGTCAGTTGCCGAATTTGCATGTAAATTTGCCCTCTTGTACCCTTTAGGGTATTTCAGGAGGGGATAAAAAGGAGAAAAGCATGGATAAAGACTCCCCTACTCTTCCCGTTTTCGGGATAAAAAGACATCGGATGACCACAGACGGGACAGGCGTAAGTACTTTAGTCGGCGCTTACGGCTGCCCCTTAAAATGCCGCTATTGTTTAAATCCCCTTGCGTGGAATCCCGAAACCTTAAAAAAATGTATCCCTATGTCTCCGGAAACTCTTTATGAAAAAGTAAAAATCGACGCCTTGTATTTTTTGGCAACGGGCGGCGGGATTACCTTCGGAGGCGGAGAGGCGCTTTTGCACGCTGATTTTATCCGGCAGTTCCGAAAAGTCTGCGGTCCCGACTGGACTCTCACAGTAGAAACCTCTTTAAATGTCCCCTCTGCCAAACTTGAAAAAGTATTGGATGTAGTAAATGATTACATTGTGGATATAAAGGATTTAGAACCTTCCGTCTACAAAGCCTATACCGGTATGCCCATTGATAATACCCTGCTTAACCTTAAACTTCTTTTGGAAAAAGTATCTTTGGATCATGTTTATATCCGGGTTCCGAAAATACCAGAATATAATACGGACGCCCATATTCAACAGTCCGTAACGAAGCTGAAAAATATGGGCTTTAAAAATATTGAAGTTTTCCCCTATGTGGTTCGTCAGTAAAAAAATTCCGCTTTGCAGTAATCTGCATCCGGTGCCTTAAGCATAGTGATAATCTTTTCTTTTTGCTGCCAAAAAATACAGCGTAATAAACAACGCCAGCAATTCTGCCGCCACAACAGAAAACCAAATCCCGCCTATTCCCCAGAAAACAGGAAGCAGCAGCACCATGATAATCTGCAGGACAAAAGCCCTTAAAAATGAAATCAATACGGAAACTACCCCGTTGTTCAATGCCGTAAAAAATGCCGAACCAAAAATATTCAATCCGCTGAATAAAAAGGACAGGGAAAACAGCCGGAATCCAAAGCAGGTCATTTCATAAAGCTCTTTATCATATCCTACAAATATCTTAGATAGAAATCCCGACGATCCTACCGCCGCCACCGTTAAGATAACACCGAAGCTTCCGATTAAAAACAAGCTTTTTTTCAATAAATTTTTTAATTCATCATGATTTCCTGCTCCGTAGTGAAAGCTTACAATAGGCGCGCTGCCAATGGAGTAGCCCAAAAAGATAGCTATAAATATGAAATTCACATACATAATGACCCCGTATGCCGCAACTCCATCCTCCCCGGCAATCTTCATCAGCTGAAAATTATACAGCATATTGACTAAGGACATGGAAATATTACTTGCCAGCTCGGACGAACCGTTGGTGCAGGTTTTAAAAAATACGCTTTTATCAAATTTGGCCTTTACCAGCTGCAGGGGCGTCTTATTTTTCTTTATAAAATATACCAGAGGAAATAAACCGCCTACAGACTGGCTGATAGCAGTAGCTATGGCAGCCCCCTCTAATCCCCATTTAAAAACGGCAACAAATAGAAAGTCCAAAAAAATATTGGTAAGTCCTGCCGCAACTGTAACCCCCAGTCCCAGCTGGGGTTTTTCCGCCGTTACAAAAAAGCTTTGGAACACATTCTGTAAAATAAAGGGAGTTATGGCAATCAGCAGAATCCTGCCGTATACCACACATGCGTCTATCATCTCTCCTTCTGCGCCCATGGCTATTGTTAGGGGACGAATTACGATGATTCCGATTACCGATAAAATAATACCGCCTGCTATAGAAACATATACCAGCATGGAAAAGTGCTTTTTTGCCTCCTCTTCCTTTCCCTCTCCCAGTGTTTTTGCCACAAAGGCGCTTCCCCCGGTTCCGATCATAAAACCCAAAGAGCCTAAAATCATCAAAAACGGCATAATCAGATTTACGGCTGCAAAAGGTACTTTTCCCACATAATTTGATACAAACAGTCCGTCAATGACGCCGTATATGGAAGTAAAAACCATCATAACAATTGACGGAAATACAAAACGAAGTAATTTTGAATAAGAAAAATGTTCTGATAATTGAATCTTCATGTCTGCTCCTCCTTTTCCTTATTAAAAGTTCTGCGATCAAAAATCTATTCTGATTTTAAATACCTTTCCAATTCCGATTCCAGCAAATCATTATACCTTTGGGAAAGGGCTATGAGCTGCTCTTGTTCCTCGTTTCTCATCATATCCCATGCCTTCTTTTCCAGTTGTATAATTCCGTCAATATGATTTCGAATAAAATCCTCTCCTTCTTTTGTAAGAAGTATTTTCTTTTCCCGCTGGTTATCTTCCTTCGTCTCAAGGCGGATTAAACCTTTTTTTACCAGCTGCTTGATTGCCGAATGAATGGTCTGCTTGTTTAAAGAAAACTCTTCCCTGATCTGCGTCTGTGTGGTGCAGCCCTCCCTGATCATGACTAAAGCCCAGTATTCGCCGTCCGATAAACCGCATTCCTTTGCAAACCGGGAATAAATCCTGTCCAAATCCTTATATGTTTCCCAATAAGCCTCTATGGAACAGTTTTTATGATCCTCTTTACCATTTTCTTTATTATTTATCTTTTTCATTGATTTGCCCTCTTCGTTTTTTATAATGTCTGGAATCAGATAGTATTAAATCAGACTATCCGGTATCATACTCTTTCATAGGAAAAATGTCAACAGCCTAAATATAAAAAATAACCGACAGGCTGCCGGTTATTCTTTGTCTCAATATTACATTTTTTGTCTCTTTACTCTTATTTTTATACTTTATCTTTCATCTTTGCACAATAATTTTTTGATTGATATTCTGCTTCCTAATACCCTTTTATGAATCCAGATATTTATCATATTTCATGTTGGTTTCATCCAGATACACTATACCGATGATTCCAGGTCCCGTATGGGCCCCAATAGCACAACCCACTCTTGATTCAATGAAACCTTTGATGCTGCATTCCGCCTTCAGCATTTCCTCTGCCTTGGCAATGCTTTCTTTTTCCATGCCGTATACGAAACCTACAACCTGCTGGTCTAAATTTACTCCCTTTTCTTTTACAATATCCACAACCCTGCGCACCGCTTTATTCCAGCCACGGACCTTCTCCGTTGCCTGTAGGGCGCCGTTTTCATCCACCTCAATGATGGGCTTGATATCCAAAACTGTACCTGCAACTGCGGAAGTTCTGCTGAGCCTTCCTCCCTTATAAAGATACTCTAAAGTACGTACCGCAACGGCATGACGCATATGGTCGCAATAAAACTGTGCCGCTTCAATGATCAAATCCTTATCCGCTCCGTTTTTCTGCATCTGTAAAAGCTTGCTGACTACCAGTCCGAATCCCATGGAGGCGCATTTGGAATCAATAATCGTAATCTTAAAATCGGGATAATCTTCTAAAACCGCTTCCTTTGCCAGATTTGCCGCCTGAAAGGTTCCGGCAATTCCTGTTGAAAAACAGATATATAATACCTCATCCCCTGCTTTTGCATAAGGTTCAAAATTTTCCTGAAACATATACTGGCTGATGTGATAGGTTTTAATATCCTTTCCCTTAGCCTGAATTTCATAAAATTCATCGGGAAAAATAGTCTTTCCGTCAAAATAATCCGTGCCTTCAATGGTAACCGGTGTGGGAATGACATGTAAATCATATTCCTCAATTAACGACCGGGGCACATCCGAAGCGGAGTCTGTAATAATTTTAAAAGCCATAATATCCTCCTTTGTTTTCTTTTTCTGATTTCTATTATATTGCTTATTCACTATATTAATTTATGGGAGCTGTTTCTTCTTTTAACCATTCTTTTTCTTTTTCCCCTAAACATATGTTTATTTTATCATAAACTTGCTTATGATAGGAGTTTAAAATATTTTTTTCATGATTATTTAATAAAGAAGGGTCTATGGACTCCCTGTCAAAAGGCACAAAAGTCAAGGGTCTAAAGCCGTAAAAGCCGTTTTCTTCCTCCACACATTCTATAAGGTTTTCCAACCGGATTCCATATTTTCCCTCAAAATACAATCCCGGTTCATCAGAGGTAATCATTCCGGGCACAATAGCTGTCATGTCAGCTTTCCCTTTTCCTCTGTAAGTACGGAACGCATTGGGTCCTTCATGAACGCTCAAAATATATCCTACTCCATGCCCTGTTCCATGGTTAAAATCCAGACCTTCCGCCCACAAGGGTTCTCTTGCCAGAGTATCCAGACTGTTTCCGCAGACTCCTTTTGGAAATTTTGCCGAAAGCAGAGCCAGATTTGCTTTTAACACAAGGGTATAATGCCGCTTTTCTTCCTCTGATAAAGAACCTGCTGCCAGAGAAATTGTCCTGGTAATATCCGTCGTGCCATCCTTATAATGACCTCCCGTATCCGAAAGCAGAAATCTTTCCGCCTTTAAAGCCGCATCCGTTTCTTTAGCAGCAGAATAATGGACAATGGCTCCATGTTCTCCGTAAGCCATAATAGGATCAAAGCTGGGACCTAAATATCCATCCTGCTTCTTTCGAAAGCCTTCCAGAATTTCCGCCGCTTTGATTTCCGTCAAAGGATCTCCTTTCCATTGCCCCGCCGCTAAATCCTTTTTATATTCCTTCATATAATAAAGAAATTTTGTTACGGCAGCGCCGTCCTTTATATGAGCATTTCTCATATTGCATAACTCGGTTTCATTTTTCAATGCTTTCAAAGCAGTTGTAAAATTTCCTGAAGATATTAGACTACAATGAACAGAGAGATTATCAAGCAGCCTTTGATTCACTGTTTTGGGGTTTAATAAGACTTTTTTAGCACTCAGTCCGGCAGTAAACTCATAAACATCTTTATAACATTGCAATCTGACGCCATCCTCTGACAAATGCTGCCGGATATCCTTTGAAAAAACCTCTGTATCCCTCTCCCTGTTGCCTGCAAATAAAATGCAATCATCCTTTGTTATATAAAGATAAGACAAAAACACCGGATTGCAATGGATATCTTCTCCCCGCAAATTCAGCAACCATGCAATATCCTCAAGGGTAGTCAATAAATGGGCATTCGCCCCCTTCTCTTCCATCTTCTCTCTTATTAAAGCCAGCTTCTCCCTTCTGGAAATCCCGCTTTGGGATAATTCCAATTCCCAAACAGGATGAAAAAAAAGCTTCGGGCGTTCACTCCAGAATCTGTCCACTAAATCATAACTTCCTTCAAAGAAAATCTCTTTTGAAGAAAGCTTCTCTTTCAGTTCTTTGACAAATCCGCCGTTTACGCATCTGCCGTCGAATCCTAATATGTCTCCCGGTTTCAAATTTTCCGCCAGAAATTCTTCCACGGTAGGTACATCCGGTTCGCCCATTTTCATCAATTCAATTTCCGTATTCTCCAACTGCTGTTTTGCCTGAATAAAGTACCTTCCGTCCGTCCACAATCCCGCAAAATCATGGGTTACGACCAAAACTCCCGCCGAACCTGTAAATCCCGATAAATATTCCCGGCATTTAAAATAACCGCTTACATATTCCGAACCGTGAAAATCATCTGTTGGAACATAATATGCTGCCATATTTTCCTTTTTCATTTCCTGTCGCAGGGAATGGATCTTTTCATTTGCTGTCATAATTGCATACTCCTTTTTCCATCAGATAAAACCTCCCTTTTCTCCAATCCGCATGTCCTACTATTTTGTATTCCGCTTTTTTATACATACGGAGAGAATAGGGATTTTCTGTAAAAGCATCCAGCCGGATGGACTGAATCCTCATTTCCCTTACAGTTTCCTCAATATACCGAACCGTTTCCCTCCCGACTCCCCGGTTTTGAAATCTGGGATCTACACATAATCTGTGAACTACCTTATAGGAAGCATTTGGATATTCCCAGTTTCCGTTTTTATATTGTTCGTCGCATTCATTATTTAATACATAAACCGAAGCAATTTCCCCATCCAGAATGCCTATGTACAATTCTTTTTTTAAAATATCTTCTCGAAGATCGCTTTTTTGCGGATAAAGTTCATCCCATTGCAGGATATTCTGTGAAATCATATTTTTTATGGCTGATTCAAAGACTTGAAAAACTTTGTCTAAATCGGAAAGTTCTGCTAATCTAAAGTGTAAATTCATTTATATTCTCCTATAATCATATATTTGCATTTCAAAATTAACCTATTATGTTTTTATATAATACTTATACCATCCGCTTAAACATAATTTGCGATTATTTGAACATATCATGTTTTTTCTTCCTCTCTTACTTTAATAAAAAATAGGATGTTTTGTTATTATAAAATGTGAACATATGTTTGTCAATATTCTCATTTATAAAATAGAAGTCCTTTCAAAATTTCATCATATACCGAGCTTCCATCCAATATATTCCCATAAGTACTTACAAAACAGGGCATAAATCCGCTCCTGTGGGCAACTGCCTAAGAACTGATATTGGTAGTGGATGCACAATAAAACGGTACTACGCCTTTTTCTAAAATACAATAAGTTAAATTACTGATTAATACGGCTCCCAATCCGTTTCTTCTATATTCCGGCTTTACATCAACACCCAATTCCCACATTTTTTCATTTTCCTTCGATGCACCTGCCAAAGCTATTATTTCATGATTCTTCCTTGCAAAAAGCACAATACAGGTTGAAGTATTTCCATTCTTATCAAAGGCCAGAGAATTTTCAAAACCGCTTATTCCTTTTAATTTTTGAGTTTCCTCTCCTTCCAGCAATTCATATTGAAAACTATTATCAATCGTTAACTTTTTCAATAATTTGAAATCAGGAATATAATATATGGACTGACCATATATAAAAGGATTTTCAAATATTTCATCCCTGCTTTTATTTTCCAAGAGCTTTTGTATTTTTGGAATAAGCGTACCAGATGCAGAGACAAGGATTGCCTGTCCCATAGTGCAGATTTCCAGAAAAGGAAATTTCCTTTCATTGTTCTCAACAAAAACCGCACCTTCTTTTTCAAAATCCTCCGGTTTGCAATTTAAGCGATTTAATAAATATGATTTAATAGTTTCATCTATGTATTTTTTATCCATAAAATTTTTTCTCCAAAACAAACTTTTTATTATTTTATTACTGATTCCTTATCTGGTTCTATTGCCATTTTTCCACTCTATTCTAATCTTAGCATTGCATCAATAAATAAAAAAGTATTTTTCTAAACACCTTTAGAGAAATTTTAAAGATACCTCTGCTATTATATGAAAATATCCGGTCCAAGTATTTCCAGACCGGAAATTTTAACAACAACAGGAGGTTTACTGAATGAAAAAGAAACTGAAGAAAATGATTTTACTGTTAACCCTTACGTCCATACTCTGTCTGGCAATGATAGGATGCAGCTCTTCCCCCGCTTCCAATCAAAACCCTGAACCTGCTTCCACAGAAGGCCAAATACCAACTGATGAACCGGAAGATGTACAGAATACCGAAACGCCAACAGATAAACCGACAGCTACACCGGATACCGAAACGCCAACAGACGAGCCGAAACAAATAACCGGAACTTCCGACACTGAAAACAATAACGGTAAATGGCATGTCCTTGACCCGGAACTGGCAGAATACCTTGATGCGGATTTTGAATGCATCGTATGGAAACTGGATGAAGGTTCTTTTTATGCGGCGGAAGTCCAAAACAAATTTCTTGAGGACGGTTCAATTGTCAGCAGCAGCCCTTCCAGTGAATCAACTCTCGATGATTCTGAACTGTTTCAAGTCGTTTATGACGATACTACTTATTTTTACATCAGAAACATATATGATAACGGCAAACGTCATGAGGATACGGATGCCGGTTCAAAAGATCTGGAGGAACATTTGGATTGTCAATTAAAGGGTTATTTTGAAAATGATATTTTTTATGCTTCTGAAATACGGATTATAAAAGTACATTAAAATACTTTATTGATACAAAAAATCAATCCGGTAAAAACCATAATCTTTACCGGATTGATTTTTTTCCTTTAGCGCATTGTACAGGTCATATAATACAGAAATAAAGAATAAGCTGTATTCAAATAAAAATGTATCATCGGGAATATTAGTGGGCTTTACAAATACATTGGCTGATATCTTGCCCTCTTTTGTGAATCTGTATAAATATAATATCCTGCCCCTTTTGGTGTCGCAGGTCTGATACTCTGTTTCCCGGGGTAAGATCATTAACTCAACAATTTTGAGAATTTCTTGAGATTTTTAAGTTATAATAGAAATGATCAGGATTGGAGTGATAGATATTGAAGCATAAAATTTTAATTGTGGATGATGAGCCGGGCATTGTTGATATGATGAAAAGCTATTTTGGAAAGCAGTACGAAGTGCTGACTGCCTATAACGGCAAAGAGGCTCTTTTAAAAGCTGCTCAACATCCCGATTTGATATTACTGGACATTAATATGCCGGATCTTGACGGCTTAACCATATGCCGTCAGATACGGGATTATATTTCCTGTCCCATTCTTTTCCTTACCGCACGCATAGAATCCTCGGATAAGATCAACGGCTTTACGGCAGGAGCTGACGATTACATTTTAAAGCCCTTTGATTTAGACGAGTTAGGCGCAAGGGTAGCCGCCCATTTACGGCGGGAATCCAGACAACAGAAAAATATGGCGGTCCGCTTTTTTGGCGAACTCGCCATTGACTATTCCGCCCGGACAATTTCCGTAAACAGTAATCCCGTCTCCCTTTCGAAACGGGAATTTGACATTGTGGAACTGCTTTCCCAAAATGCAGGACAGGTTTTCGACAGGGAACGAATCTACGAATCCATATGGGGAATTGACGGAGACGGAAACAGCGATACCATTATGGAACATATCCGGAAAATCCGTGCAAAGCTATCCGCTCATACGCTTCATAATTATATTGATACAGTCTGGGGGTGCGGCTACAAATGGAACGGTTAAAAAACATGAGCCTGAAAAAATCTCTTTTTTTGCTTACTTTTTTATGTCTTTCCCTGTCGCTGGTGTTAGTGGCTATTATCTGGATGACTTGTAATCATATCCAGTCCAAATATCATGACAGCGGCATAATCTACCGCATAGGCGAACCCGTGATACAAAATGTAGAAGAGCCTACGGAAGAACAACAGCTCCTATTGCAGACGCTGTCCTTTATTCAGATATTATCCTGTATTCTTCTTCCTGTAGGCAGCCTGATCATAGCCGGGGCTTTTTTTTACCGCCTTAAATGTAAGACCCCTATTGAAATTCTGCAAAACAGTGTGAAGCGTATCGAAAATCAGGATTTGGATTTTTCCATTCCGGTTGGTTCCGGGGATGAATTGGGACAGCTCCTTGCCGCTTTTGAGACTATGAGGAGTAAATTATTAAAATCCAATCAGGAAATCTGGCGGCAGGCGGAAGAACGTAAACGCCTAAACGCCGCTTTTTCCCACGACCTTCGCAATCCGGTTACGGTTCTGAAGGGAACCGTAAAACTATTACGGCAGGATATTCATGACGAACGGGCCCTGGAACGTATGGAAAATTATACCCTGCGTATTGAGCAGTATATAGAATCCATGAACAGCATCCAAAGGTTAGAGCAGCTTCCCATCCGGAAAAAAGAAACCGCCGTTTCTTTATTAAAGGAAGAATTAACCCATACGGCAAAGCTGTTAGCGCCTTCCCTTTCTGTTTCTGTTTCGGCACGCGCTAAGATGCCCATTCCGGACAAAAAAGCGTCGAATTTTTGTGAACATGAAAGAACGACTGTCAATTTGGATCATGGACTATTCTTAACAGTTGCGGAAAATCTTATCGGAAACGCCGCACGCTTTGCCAGACGCAATTTATCCATTACATTAGCAATTGATAACTCCTTTGGTAATTTCCTTATTCTTTCCGTTACCGACGACGGTCCGGGTTATCCTGAAAAGCTGTTGCAAAAAGGTCCTAAGCCCTTTGGAAAAACAGAAGAAAATCCCGTCCATTTCGGCATGGGATTATACAGCAGTCAAGTTATCTGCACAAAACACGGCGGGAAATTAGTCCTTGAAAATAAAGAAGGACTTGGCGCATCGGCAACAGCTTTTTTTCAAATTTAATATGATCCTTGAGGAATTCTTGAGATTTACAAAGTAAACTCTCCTTATAAAAACAGACAGATTTTGTCTGGTAAAAAGGAGAGTTATTTTTATGCAAATTGAAGCAAAAGAATTATCAAAAGTTTATGGCAATGGGGAAAATACCGTTACCGCATTGAATAAAGCAGGCCTGAAAATAGAAGCAGGAGATTTCATTTCTATTATGGGCCCTTCCGGCAGTGGGAAAAGTACGCTTCTCCATCTTTTATCGGGATTAGACCGGCCAACCTCCGGCAGTCTGACTTATGACGGCAGGAATATCTATGACTTTAACGACAAGGAGCTTTCCGTTTTCCGGCGCAGGCGTATCGGTTTTATCTTCCAGCAATTTAATCTTCTGCCTGTTTTGACGGCAAGGGAAAATATCATTATGCCCCTTCTCTTAGATAAGAAACAACCGGATGAAGCCTACCTTTCACAATTAACCAAACTGTTAGGCATTGATAACCGCCTTACACATCTGCCCCATGAGCTTTCCGGAGGACAACAGCAGCGTGTCGCCATTGCAAGGGCGCTGGTTACTCAACCGGATATCGTATTTGCTGACGAACCCACAGGAAATCTGGACAGTAAAAGCGGCGGCGAGGTTATGGAAATGCTGCAGAATATCTGGAAAAAAATGGGTAAAACCCTGGTTATCATCACTCATGACAGCCGGGTGGCATGTATGGCCAAAAGACAATTCACAATCATTGACGGAATACTTTCGGAGGTAGATGCATCATGAAATCTTACACAGCTTTAGCATTCAAGGAGCTTTTTGCCCAAAAAGTTACTTCTATATTAATACTGATTGCAATTATATTATCCACCATCGCCACAACAGTCATCGGCCAATCCATAGGAATCCTGCAATCCATGAGAATCGATCAGGCAGCAGGATTAAACGGCGACCGCTATGTGACAATATACGAATTAGATGAAGAACAAAATGCCGCGCTTTTTTCGGATCCCCGACTAACGGAAGTGGGAAGTAAGATTCATCTGGGCATTGTAGAATTGGAAAACAGCGGACTTACCTTGAATTTAACGGAATATCAGGGAGATACGCTTGAAAAATATCCTTCTATAAAAAAAATAAAGGAAGGACGTCTTCCCACTTCTTCCGGAGAAATTGCAATTCCTGAAGATTTTTTAAAATATTTGGGATTTGAAGGAAAAATCGGCGATAAAATTACTCTGCCCGTTAAAGCCTCTTTACTGGTGGATGAAGGCGTTCCTTATAAATTTAATGCGGATTTTATTTTGACAGGCATTCTGGAAGATAATCATATAGGATATGTTTCCGGTAGTGCAACAGGCATTGTAGGAAACGGAACAGCCGCCGGACTTTTACCGGAATCTTATTATTTGTATGCAACGGATTTTAAAGTGCTGGATACAAAAGAATTTCAATCCACCGTTTATGATATTGCCAATAAGCTGAATATAGAAGAAAGATATATTCAATACAACTGGGTACTCTTAAATGCTTTGGGAATATCCTATGATAAAAAAGAAAATCTTGGTAACGATTTAGGTTTTCCTTTTATGATGGTTGCCTGCATACTGGTAGGCGTTCTCATCTTATCTGCAGCCGGTCTTGTTATTTATAATATTTTAAAGGTTGCCATTACAAAACGAATCCGGGAATACGGAACTCTTCGTGCCATAGGATGCGAACGAAAACAGCTTTATCGTCTGGTAACCGCGCAGCTTTTAATTCTCTGTGGGCCGGGCATCCCTATTGGAGTATTGTTAGGAGGAATCTCTGCAAAAGGAATCCTTTCTATCGCCACCGGCTTATTAAATCCAGAATTGTTTCTTGTGGAAAATACAAAGGAATTAAATGCCGTTATCGCCGAAAACAGCGCATGGAAACTGATGCCCTTATTAATCAGCATTATCATAACACTTTTGTTTGCCATATTATCCTCATTCCCTGCTGCCCGTTATGCTTCTTCCGTCTCTCCCGTCACTGCCATGAACGGAAAGAATGTTACTATAAAACGGCGAAATCGGAAACAGAAAAAAATAAAAAATTTTGAAGCCTTTTACGCCCGCCTGAATTTAAAACGGAGCAGGGGGCGTACGGCTATTACGATTTTATCCATGGTAATGAGCATTACGGTCTTTATTGCACTCCAAAGCTTCAGCGGTTTGTTGGACACAAGCCGGGATATACAGGATATGCATTTGGGAGATTATGCAATTACCAATGAAACCGTAGGCTTTTCAAGAGACAATATAAAGGAAATCATGAATCAGGAAGTCGTGGAATCCCTATCTACGGTAAAACTGAGCGTTTATTCCCAGGATGAAAACGGAGAATTCCCCATAGAAACGGATTTTATACCAAATCCTTCGGAAACCTTACAAATCGGGGCAATGGATAACGACAGCCTGAATTCCTATGTTCCGGGATTATCACAACAGGATCTGGAAGATTTGCAAAAAGGAACTGCCTGCCTTGTAAAAAATCCCATTCCTTTTACTTTTGAAGGAGCTTCCAATGAATTCACGGAATTTAAATCCGGCGACACAATAACCGTAAACGGAAAAAGCCTTCGTATCATCGCCGTTACGCAGAAAGCTATTACAATCGGTAACAACGGCTTTATGAACGGTGTACAGCTTATAGTATCCGATGAAGCTTATGACGAAATCACAGGACAGAATACTTATTCCGAGATTTATCCTGTTTTAAAAGAAGAAGCCGATACAGAAGCCTTTGAGTCCCGGCTTGAAGAATGGTGCGCCGGCATTCCCGGCTCATACTGGCTTTCCTACAGGGAAACAGATACGGAGCTGGCAGAAAGCTATGAACAAATCCGGCTTCTTTGTCAGGGACTGATTTTGTTCATGGGACTTATCGGTATATTAAATATTATCAATACCGTTTATACAAATATTCATACCAGAGTCAATGAAATCGGTATGCAGCGGGCAATCGGCATGAGTACCCCTGACCTTTACAAAACATTCCTGTGGGAAGGCGCTTATTACGGTCTGATTGCTTCCGCAGCCGGTGCAGTCTTAGGATATGTATGCACTGTTTTTATTGAAGCAGCCATTCATGAGAGCTTACAGCTTACGGCATTTCCGCTGTTACCCATATTGGAAGCAGCGGCTGTATCCGTAGCCGCCTGCCTCGCTGCTACTGCAATCCCATTAAGATTTATTTCAAAAATGAGTATTGTGGAATCTATTGAAACCGTAGAATAAAGAAGGGGCTGTTGTAAAACATTCATCTTTTGCAGCAGCCCTTTAATAAAATACTATTTTTAAAAAACGATTTCAGAAAAAGATATTTATGACCGGTTTTTAAACGGAGCCAGCAGCTTATCACTCCAATGTATCCTGAAAAACTGAATCAACGGACCGGTGCAGAATGCCAGAATGACCGTTCCGATACCGATAATCTTCCACTGAATGCCTTCCTGTATACCGGTAAGAAAAGCGACCGCCACACAAATGATATCCAGAATGATTCTGGCAATTCTAAATTGGATTTTCCCCTTTGTAAGGGTTTCTACGATATAGCCTGCGGCATCATAAGGAGACATTCCCATATCCGCCGAAATATAAAGGGCGTCTCCGATACAAATCAAAAGTACGGCAATTACCAGAATCATAATACGGATTGGCAGCGTATGAAAAGTAATCTGCCATTTTGCCATAAGCCACATGACAAAATCCGCCGTATAACCTACAAAAACCATATTAAAAATAGTTCCGAACCCGATAAATTGTCTTTTAAATATAAATACCAGAACTAATATCACAGCATTTACAATAAGCTGCAGCGTACCAAACTGCATTCCGATCATGGAACTGATCCCCGTATTCATTGCAGTAAAAGGATCTGCACCCATTTCGACAATTTTAAAAAATCCCACGGCAATTCCTACCATAAAAATACCGATCACAACGGCCAATCCCCTTAAAAGATAGCCTTTAAGATTTATTGAATTTGGATTTTTCATTCCTCTTTCCCTCTTTATTGAAATATTTTATTAGTAATGCTATACTAAGTCTAATTAATTTTTGTCTATTCTATGAATAACCTTTTGAAAGTGTGGTATCATATGGAAAATGCATTCTTTGTAGAATTCCCTACTATGGACATTGAAGATCTTCACGTAAACAACTTCGGCTATTCTGTTACCAAACCCTGTCACAAATTCGGACCTGCCGTCCGTAATTTTTACTTAATCCATTATATTTTAGACGGAGAAGGCGAATTCTTTGTCAATAACAACTGCTACAAATTGAAAAAGGGGCAGGGCTTTCTTATAGAGCCTGATTATCAGACTGTTTATATGTCTGACGCTACAAATCCCTGGACTTATGTCTGGGTTGGTTTTTCCGGAAAAAAGGCTACGGAAATTTTAAATAATATCGGCATTTGTCAGGACTTTCCTATCTTTACCTGTGAAGAAGGCCAGCATCCCGAAAAATATGTCAAAGATATGCTGGAACATAACAATGCCAGTTCCGGAGATACTTACCGTCAGATGGCAATGCTTTACCTTTTCTTTTCCTGCCTTACAAAATCCAATAAGGATAACTCTGCTTTTAATTCCAATGATAATGTTTATATTATGCATGCAATCCGCTATATCCAAAATCATTACAGCGAACCTTTAAAAATTGAAGAAATTGCAAAATATGTGGGATTAAACAGAAGCTACTTAAGTACCTTATTTAAAAAATATACCGGTCTGTCTCCTTTAAAATATTTGCAGACATTCCGCATGACAAAGGCTGCCCACCTGCTTTCCATGACCCAGCTTTCTATTGCAAGTATTGCTTTTTCCTGTGGTTATCAGGAGCCGGAATCCTTTCACAAGGTATTCCGGCAGACCACCGGACTTTCTCCCAGTCAGTACAGAATACAGGAGCAGTCCAAAAGTGATGATAACCGACATAAATCTGATCTGTTTCCTTTTGCCAAATCGAACTTATCAGAATTATAAAATTTTTACTGTTTCCCAACACGTCAATCTTTACTTTTGTTAAAATCATTGACTTAATTTCAATTTCATATTACTTAGCCGTAATCTCATACATAACGGATAAAAAGTCCTTACATCCGCCGCTTCCGTCAATGATCTGGCCGGAGGATTTATCCTCCAACATGAGCCCGTATTCCATTAGCTCATCTCCATAAGCGTCGTAGGATAAAAATTTACTTTGAATATGATATTTCCGGTTTTCTATCAGTCCCCGAAGAGGCAGGCGTCTGTAAGGTCCGTTAATTTCGCTTAACATTCTTGTCACTGTTATCAATGCCTTACTGCCTTCCGGATTTACCACTTCCCATGCGGCAAAATTTCCCTCGAAAGGGCTGAGCAGACGGTAAAAATCTCCCTTTGCAAGGAACCCTCTGTTTTCCTTATAAAATGCAACCTGTTTTTTTACAATCTCAATTTCAACCTCACTTAATTTATTCAAATCAAGTTCATATCCGAAAGCTCCTGTACAGGCAACATTTCCTCTCGTTTCAATAGGGGTAATGCGTCCCACCTGTTCATTAGGGCAGGCCGATACATGGGCGCCCATAGAACTTAAGGGATAAACAAAACTGGTTCCGTATTGGATTTTCAAACGTTCCACTGCGTCGGAATCATCAGAAACCCATCCCTGAGGAGCATAATAAAGCATACCTGCGTCAAATCTTCCGCCGCCGCTAGAGCAGGACTCTATTAAAAGCTTTGGAAACGCCTGAATCAAACGTTCATGCAGATCATACACTCCGAGAATATACCGATGAAAAATTTCTCCCTGTCTGTCGGCTTCATAAGAAGCAGAATAGCACTCGCTGATGGAGCGGTTCATATCCCATTTGATATAACTGATTTTTGCATTTGTAAGCAGCTCATGCATTTGTTCATAAATGGCATCCACCACTTCTTTTCGTGAAAAATCCAAGACAAATTGATTTCTTCCGTGAGAAGCGCTGCGTCCCGGAGTCTGTAAAATATAATCGGGATGGCTGCGATAAAAATCGCTGTCTTTATTGACCATTTCCGGTTCAAACCACAAACCGAATTTCATTCCCAGCTCTTCTATTTTTTCCGAAAGTCCTTCTATGCCGTTAGGAAGCTTTTCCCTGTTTGCTTTCCAATCCCCAAGACCGCTTTTATCATTATTACGGCTTCCAAACCATCCGTCGTCCAAAACAAACAATTCAATGCCGCATTCTTTTGCTTTTTTAGCAAATTTTATTAAATCTTCTTCCACATAATCAAACTGAGTAGCTTCCCAGTTATTGATTAAAACAGGTCTTTCCCTATCTCTCCAATATCCTCTTGCCAGTCTCTGTCTGTAAAGGCGATGGAATTGAAGGCTCATACCGTTTAATCCTTCTTTTGAATATACCATAATGGCTTCCGGCGTTGTAAAGGCATCCTCCGGTTCCAGTTTCCATTGGAATCCAAAGGGATTAATGCCTAACATAACACGAAGCACATTATAATTGTCTACCTCTGCCTGAGCAAGGAAATTGCCGCTGTAAATTAAACTAAAACCATAAGCATCTCCCCTTTGTTCCGTAGTATCCCTACGCTTTAAGGCAATAAATGGATTATGCTGATGAGAAGAATTTCCTCTCATACTGGATACCGCTGTAATCCCCGGCTCCAAATCCCGTATTTTAACGGAACGCTCTCTGGCCCATGCGCCGGATAATTGAACACTTTGATAATCTCCGTCCGGCATATCTATACTCATACTCATAGCTCTGTTTATCAGTAAATCTTCTTTTCCGCAATTAATATATTTAACACTTCTTGCAACAGCGTCCACATCCCTGAAAATGCTGTAAGAAAAAATAATTTCCAGATTTCTCCATTCATCCCTCATGGTAATTTCCAAAGTATCGGCTTCAGCCTCATCCTCCGTATAAGTAGCGGGAAGGCCTTGAAGCGCTTTTTTTCCCTTTATGATTTCATAACCTTTATATTCCGGCTTACAGATACGGCTTCCGTCCCCGCCCTGGATTTCCAGGGCAGGATAACGATAGTCCGAAGTTCCATAGGAGGGATATTCCTGACGTAGATGCTCGTAGGATGTATATAAATCTCCTTCATTGATATACGTTGTCATGGGACGATGGGCTTTTTCTACCATATGTAGATAGCTTCCTTCAGGATTTAAAGCCTTCCCAAAATACAGATGCCCCAACTGACCGCTTTCCATGACATAAAATAGATAACTGATTCTTCCGTTATTTAAATGAAATACTTTTTCCTTTTCATTTACTGTAATCATAAGCCTACTCTCCTTAAATACTGATTTTCAACTGACACTCTGGCAGATTATTATAAAATTATCTCTTTGTATCGGTAATGATTTTCGAACATTTTTTAATTCTGTGCATGCAATTTGTTGACATCTTTTGTCAGCTGCGTTAATCTCTGACCCTTTAATTTATATCCGAATTTGAAGATAATAAAGCTTAAAACCGCAAGGATGATAGGAAGTACAAACATCAGGATACGGATACCGGTTATCGTGGAAGCTGCCTGATTTCCTGCCATTTCAGGGTTGTAGCCTACTAATTCCAATCCTAAGCCGGTAAACAATGCTGCAAGAGCAGACGCCATTTTCATCAGGAAAGTCTGTGCAGAACATGTTACGCTTTCATTTCTCTTTCCGAATTTAATTTCGCCATAGTCGATAACATCGGCAATACAGCAGGTAGTTGTTCCGATGGATAATCCCGAACCGAAGAACAAGAGACAGCAGGATACAATAACGCCTGCGGCGCTGGTGGGCGCTACAAACCCAAAAATGAGAAGCATTACAAGTCCTGCAATAGGTAGACCGCATGCTAAAGCATACACCTTTTCACGGTCAATTTTCTTTGCAATGATAGGGAAGCAGAACAGACCAAGCATCTCCGCCAGAATTGTAAATCCGAACACGGAATACAAAGTTGCGCTTCCGCAAACCTCTTTGAAGTAATAAACAGCAAAGGCTTTTAATACCTGGGTGCAAAGGTTAAAAGTAAGAAGAAGCCCGATAAATGCCACCAGCTGGTCATTTTTGATAATAACTGCAAAAGCTTCTTTCAAATTGGTTTTCTGTACCTTCGCACTTAAAGTAGATTCTTCCTTTACATTAAATACAGTAATTGCAATAGTAACAATAAACAGGATTGCAATGGCAATTGCACAGTATGTAAAACCTGTTTCACTGATATTTAACATAGAACCGTTCTTCTGTTCCTGAAGAATGGTCTCATCTCCCGCCATACGGTTAAAGAAATCAATGATATTCAATCCGAATGTACAGATGATGAATCCTCCAAGGCTTGCAAAAATTCTGGGGATAACGGAAATCTTTTCTCTTTCCCTAGGATCCTTGGAAAGATTGGGCAGCCAGGA